>Ga0316207_10000305_pt1 | contig 89515 bp, 84 predicted proteins | sample 6weekpyrite_MG_FD_204943 | JGI IMG/M metagenome (GOLD analysis project Ga0316207, IMG submission 204943) | Microbial mat bacterial communities from mineral coupon in-situ incubated in ocean water Damariscotta River, Maine, United States -... | ecosystem: Environmental > Aquatic > Marine >...
ATTTGAGCACCAGTTCCAACCCAGTAGTTAAGACGTTCTTCATCAAGCACTAAAGTTGCTGGAGAAACCATTGGATTGTAGTATCCAATTTTTTCGATCCAACCACCATCACGAGGCTTACGAGAATCTGTTACTACGATACGGTAGAAAGGTTGTTTTTTACGACCCATACGAGTTAAACGAATTACTGTCATATTGTTCCTTATTATTTTGTTTTACCCATTGATAAATGACGAGGTCATTTGTTGCTGGTTACATCTGAGTCAAAAAATAGAGTAAGGGGGAAAGGAGATACGAAGTTAAATGCGAACATCTAAAAGTAAAAACTTTCCTCTTACCGTCATTATGTGGACGTCACATGTAACCGGCACAAAAGGCTAAAAAGAAAGTTTAAAAAACACTCTTTTTAATCTTTTGGCCCAATTACGCATCTTCTTATCATAGAGGTACTCTTTAAGAAAATGTATATTGAAGTGGAAGTATAGCTAAATTTGTTTTAAAAAGAAAGGGTACTCCTTACTATCAATCTTTTAAGTTTTAATTTAATTTATTTCTACTAAGATTCCACAAATTTTAATATTTAAGGACTATTTTGAAAAACAAAATAATATTTTCTTCCGCACTTTTATTAATATCAAGTTTATCTAACGCAGATGATATTAAACCTATTATTGGACTTGACCTTGGTTTTGAAGGTGGTACAATTACTACAGACTATAGCGCTCCAGGATATATTCCAGCAAGTTATGAGCATGATTATAGTGGAGCTAATTTTAGACTTTCAGGTGGTATTGAAATAGAACATGAATCTCTTCAAAGCCGGATTAAGGCTTTTTATGAATCTGCATCGGGGGAAGTTGAGTTTGATAGTTCTCTTGCTATTTCTGATGAAGACTATGACTCTACGGAGTATGGACTAAGTTATGACTTAATTATTCCTCAAGAAGAAGGAGTCGAACCATTTTTTGGTGTAGAAATTGGAGTTGGTTCTTCTGAATTTGATATACCTAATGCAGATGAAACTGACTATATCAGTTTTGGTTTATATGCAGGATTACTCTATTCCATAAATGACAATATAGACTTAAGTGCTCGTCTTGGATATAAGTCACGTAGTTATGAAGATTATTCAGAATATGCTCCTTTGCTTGGAGCAGTTGTAACAGAAGAAGTTGAATATTCTGGATTGGATTTAAAAGTAGGTTTAACGTACATGTTTTAAAACAAGCTTTCAAATGAAAGCTTAGAACTGAGGCTGTAAAAAAGGAATAATCTGTTTTTTACGGCTTAGTACACCTGGCAGCCAAGCTTGGTTATCTTCAAGCTTAACATCAAAGGCTTTTTCTACCTTAGTAGCATCATCAGATACTACTAAGATCTGTGAACCTTCTATCATGATGTCAGTAAGAAGTAACATACAGGTGTGTAGGTTGTCATCTTTTTTAAGTTCTTTTAGATCTGCAAAGAGGTCATCTTTCATGGTATCAAATACAGATAAATCAACCACTTCAAGTTGACCCACACCGACTTGAACATCACCCATATCAAACTTTTTATAATCTCTTGTTGTTAGCTCTCTTGGTGTTGCTCCTTGAACAGCAGATTTTACAATGAACATCTCCATACCAAGGGCTTTATAATCTTCAATTCCTGCAATCGCTGCAAGTTGTTTACAGATTTTAGTATCCATCTTTGTACACGTTGGAGACTTAAAGATAACCGTATCAGAAAGAATGGCACATAACATCATTCCTGCGATATCTTTAGGAATCTCTACCTCATGATAATCATACATCTCTTTGATAATTGTGTTTGAACATCCAACCGGACGAATCCAACACTCTAAAGGTGTATCGGTTGTAAGGTCACCTAGTTTATGATGATCGATAATACCAACGATAGTCGCATCCGCGATATCATCGGGTGCTTGTGCCTTATCAGAGAAGTCTAAGATATAAACATCTTCTCCCGCATACGAGGTTTTTAGTTCAGGAAGTGTTCCACCAAACTTATCTAAAATAAACTGCGTCTCTGGAGAGATTTTTCCTTGGCGTGTAGGGATAGTATCTTCACCAAGTTTGTTTTTTAGGTAGGATAGCGCAATGGCACCAATGATAGAGTCTGAATCTGGGTTTGTGTGACCGAAAACGTAAGTTGACATGAAAAAAGCCTTCTTTAAATTATAATTGTGGAATTATACTGTGTTTTTATTTCTTTTGGTTTCTTTGAGATTACTCTATATTGGTATAGCTTCTTTTCTCTTAACGTGTCTCACACTTTTCTACCGAGAAAAGTATGGCAAAAGCTCTCGCCGCGGCTTCAGGTTCGATAGCTATCGAATACCCTCATTCTAGATAAACTTTGGCTAAAAACTCAAAACTCACTACGTTCAAACGGATGAGTTTTCTTCACGCTAAATTTTATCTTCCATTCGGCCTTGCAGATGCTCTGACACAACCAAGCGGTAACGCATCTTATTAATTCAGAAACTAAGGTTTCTGTGATACTTACTCGACTTAATATAATATCTTATGTTTTATATATTGAATAGGGATAAGAGCCTTAGCTCTTACATTTTAAATGCGTCACCGCTTGAGCTCTTTAGAAACCTCTACAGAACTGAATGGAAGTTCTTTTCTCTCGTTAAGAAAATGACTTTGTTTGAGCGAAGCGAGTTTGGCATTTTTAGAGATAAAAGAAGTGGAGTGAAGGCACCCGATAGCCATCGGGTTCGAAGCCGTTGAGAGAGCTTCTTTGCTTACTTTCTTCGCGGTCGAAGAAAGTAAGGGAGCATAATAAAAAATTTACAACTTAAATAAAAGGTTCAGATGATAAAAATAGATAGAACTTCAAACTAAACAAGAAATAAAAGTTAACGAGGAAGACCACCCATCTTCCCACCCTGCATTTGAGACATCATATTCTGCATATCCTGCATTCCCTTCTTACCAGAGAACTTCTTCGCCATCTTAGAAGCATTTTTAAACTGCTTAAGCACACGATTAACATCCATCGCGTCCATTCCACAACCCTTAGCAATTCTCTGTTTTCTCGAATTGTTTAAAAGGTCTGGATTTTCTCTTTCTTTCATTGTCATAGAACCAACCATCGCTTTAATGCTTTTAAGTTCCCCAGAGTTTTCAAGATCAAAGTTTTTAAGAGCGTCACCCATCGCACCCATACCAGGCATCATTCCAATAAGTGACTTCATACTACCCATCTTCTTCATGCTCTCCATCTGCTCTAAAAAGTCATTGAAGTTGAACTGTCCTTTTTTAATCTTTTTCGTTAGCTCTTTCGCTTTTTTCTCATCAATTACGTTTGCAGTCTTTTCAGCTAAACCTTCGATATCACCGTATCCCATCAAACGGTTAACGATACGGTCTGGTAAGAAGACCTCAAGGTCTGGCATCTTTTCACCATGCCCAATGAAGCGAAGTGGAACTTGAACCTGAGAGGCAATACCTAGAGCCACACCCCCCTTAGAATCACCATCATATTTAGAAAGGATAACCCCATCAATACCAATCTGTTCATTAAAGCTTGCAGCAGTACGGACTGAATCTTGACCTGTTAATGAATCTGCTACATAAAAGACCTCATCAGGATTAACGGCTTTTTTAACCGCATTAAGCTCTTGCATCAACTCTTCATCAATGGCAAGACGACCCGCGGTATCGATTAGAAGAACATCATAAAGCCCTTCTTCCGCTTTTTTCATCGCGGCTTGTGCGATTTTAACCGGATCTTTTTCATTCTCATCCGCATACACATCTACTTCAACGGAAGCACCCACTTGTTTAAGCTGTTCAACCGCGGCCATACGTTGTAAATCGGCTGCGGCAATTAAGACTTTCTTCTGTTTGTTTTTTAGATAGTAGGCGAGTTTACCCGTAGTCGTTGTCTTACCTGAACCTTGAAGCCCCATCATTAAGATGGTGGTTGGTGGCTTTGAAGCAAAAACAAAACCTTGGTGACCCGGTACTAAAAGAAGCTCGTGAAGACGTGTTTGCATAGAGTTTAGGAATTGATCTTTTCCAATACCTGCAGTTTTTACATCGATTTCAACATCGCTCAACAACTGTTTCACAACCTTATGGTTAACATCTGCTTTGAGAAGATTTTTTTTCAGTTCAGTGAGTGCTTTTTTTAGGGCTTTTTCATCATCATGAAAGCGAATCTTTTTAATCGCAGAAGTAAATGAGCTGGTGAGGGTATCAAACATTAGAAGTTCCTAGCAAAAAATTATTTTGCCATTGTATATCAATCTTACTTAGATATCACTTTTAAGCAGTGCTTGCACATATTCAGGCACATTAGGTCGTATAACAGCAGTAAGGGGAATGCTATTTCCACTATCATCCACGGCTACAAACTTAAATTGCGCCGTCGTTACATCAATTTCTTCACAGGTGATATTATCAATCACATTCAAATCCACATCAATGGTAATCGAGCTGTTTCCCAAGGCAACAATCTCTGTGTAAACGATAAACACATTCCCATTATGAATAGGTTTTTTAAAATTGATCTCTGAGACATGTACCGTTAGTGCCTTACCTCGGATAATACTTTCTACAGCAATACTACACGCCTTGTCCATCTTAGACATAATCCATCCACCAAAGACAGAACCATTATGGTTTAAGTCTGAAGGGAATACACGCCCTTTCATCGAAAGTTCTTTCATAAACTTTTTCCTTTAAATATTTTCCACATATTTTGCCTTAACTTACTTGTCCCCACCACCAATATGTCGATACTCTTTAGGCTCAGGCGAGACAAATTCACGTCCTAAAAGTTTCATCTTATGCGCATGTAACATCATCCGTCTGGCTTGACGGCCTCCATAAAGTTCATCTCCCATAATAGGCAGGTTTTCACTTCGCAGATGCACCCTTATCTGATGTGTTCGTCCTTGATGAATCACTAACTTCACCTTTGACTTATGATTGACCACCATCAAGGGGAAAACCTCTGTTCGTGCTGGTTTTCCTTTAGAGGCTGATATCTTAGATTTTGCTCTGTTGTTAACCTTCTCCGTTAAGATAGGCTTGTTAATCTCAAATGCTTCAATCACATCCCCATCAACCCAAGCAACATACTCCTTATAGACTCTATCATGTTTAAACTCTTCAATCGCCTTCAAACGAAAGTCCTCATCCTTACACAAAACAAGTACCCCTGATGTTTCTCTATCCAGTCGGTGTAAAAGGCGTGCTTGAGGGTACATCTTCTCTATCTCTTCAGAGTTAATAAAAGCAGGCTTATCCACGACTATCATCTCTTTGTTCTCATAAATTATTTTGACTTTTTCTATGCTCTCTACACGAAACTTTGTCTTAACAGAGAGGTCACCTCTGGCAATAACAACCTTTCTATTGCCCACGTAAACCAAACCTTTATCAATCATATCTTTGGCTTTTGAGTTTGAAATCCCCTCTTGTATTGCTAATAATTTATACGCTTTCTCTTGTGTTACCTTACTCATTGGATTTCCTTTTATTTATAATCATACTGTTTAATGAGGGCCTTAATCTCATCTAAATCGACTTCTTCGTCTATGCTTGAAGCAGGCAGTTCTAAGGCTTTAAAAAGTGCTTCTTCAAGCTCACCCTCTTCAATCACTTGGGCATTTTTCACGTACTTAAAAAGCTCCATCTGGTTAAATATCTTTTGACCCGAAATCACCTTACAACCAAAGGCAATCGGCTCAAGCGGGTTATGCCCACCAATAGGGGCAAAACCACCACCTAAGATGGCAATATCACTGATATTATAGATATTATTCAGCTCTCCCATAGTATCTATCAAGACCAAGTCACTCTTAAGGCTTTTATCCTCAGAAAAACGTGAGTAAGAGAGCTTAAGCGCCTTTGCATACGACTCCATCAATTCTGAGACCGCTTCAAAACGCTCAGGATGGCGTGGTACAACAATCAAACGAGATGGTGCTTCATGCTTCGCTCTAAAAGCAAGATACGCATCAAGAATAAGCTTCTCCTCACCCTCATGCGTACTCCCCGCGACAATACTTAAGCCCTCTTCTTTAAGATAGTTCTGTGTCGCTTCTATCTTTTGCGCTAGTTTAATGTTACCAATGACCTTGATATTGCTTGCACCCAGCTTTTCAAAACGTTCTTTATCGACTTCACTTTGCACATAGATAGACTCAACATACTGAAACAACCTTCTGTAAAACCATCTCATCTTCAAATACTTCGGATACGACCTATCCGAAATTCGCGCATTGAGTAAGACGGTCTTTGTCCCCCTTGCCTTCGCCACCACAAAAAGCATATACCAAAGCTCCGCCTCTAAGACAATAAGCAGTCGCTGCTTACGCTGCCAAAACGGTAAAAAAAGCTCATAAGGAAGATACCTAACGGTAGCCTTTTTAAAAGCGGATGCCGCAGAAAAACCGGTATGGGTAATGACGGAGATATTAACAGGTGCTGTCTCAATGACTTCTATAAAAGGAGCTAAAGCCTTGGCCTCTCCTAAAGAACAGGCATGAAACCAGATGCCTTCTTTCTCAAATGGAGGTGTTTTATTTAAGAAAAAACGCGCTGGTAAAGAGGAACGGTACTTTGGCTTAAAAGAAAAATAGAGAATGACAGGTAAAGCAATGATATAGATACATAGACCTAAGAGGTAGTAAAGAAGGGTAAAAGGGGTTCTCAAGGTGTTGACCTCGCTAGTTCAATGCATCACCTCTAAGGTGATGAGGGGTGTTTCAAAAACGAGGGCTTATGCCGTCGCTTCTTCGTTTTCAATGTATAAGATACGTCCACAGTGAGGACAAGTTGTGATCTCTTCACCCTTGATAACGTCTGCATAGGTTTTATCATTAATGGTTAAGAAACAACCGTAACATGCTTGGTTTTCAACCTTAACCGCAGTGGTGTTTTTTGCCCAACGACGGATCTTTTGATAAAACGAAAGTCCTTTTTGATTCATCTCAGAGATAAGCTTATCTTTTTTAACAAATACTTTTTGACGTTCAGCATTAATCTCAGTTAAGACAGCATCTACTTCTGCTTTAATCTCTTCTGTTTTTGCTTCAGCATCCGCAATCGTAGATTTTTGTGCTTCAATTAGTTCTTGTTTTGTTTCGATCACTTTTTCTAAACGTGCAATTTCTTCATTAGCAAAGTTTACTTGTTCTTTCGCAATCTCTTCTTCAAGTTGAAGTGATTTCATCTCACGTTCTGTTTTGATTTCTGAGCTTTTCTTTGCATTTTCAGTTAGTTTGTCTGTTAGTTCGGCAAGGTGAAGTTCATTTTTTTGCTTTTTAACGTGTTCTGCTGCAATCTCTTCTTCAAGGGCTGCAATTTGTGCTGAAATACTATCTTTAGTAGCAAGAACAGTCTCGTATTTGTGATTTGCTTCTTCAATACGTGGCTCAAAGGCATCAATCTCTTTGTCGATTTTTGACAAGTCTACTAGCTGTTGTAGGTGCTTATTCATTATATTCCTTAGGTGGGTAAAACCCTAGATGTAAGTAAATGGGTTTTTTGATGATGAAATTATAACGCTTATTCCTAAATTAATCAAATCTTTTGCTAAAACTTCACCAAAATACTTCTCACTTTCAAAATGTCCTATGTCTATCATGGAGAGTCCCATCGTTTTTGCCTCCATCGCGTCATGATATTTAATGTCCCCTGTCAAAAAACAATCTGCTTCAATGCTCTTCATCAAAGAAGCCCCTGAACCTGTTGTTAAGGCCACGGTTTTAAGCCTTTGGTGAGATTGAATACACTTGATATGCTCTAGACCTAAGGAAGTTGCTATCTCTTTGGCAAAATCGCTAAAGGCAATCCCCTCTTCACTCACCTCCAAATAAGCCACAAAACCCTCTTTTTGTTTTACCTTATAGCCTAAGACCTCTTGGGCGACATAAGCATTCAAATGGGTCTGATCAAAGTTAGTATGCATAGCAATATTAGAGATGTTTTTTTGCAGCATAGTTTGCAATAACTTAGCAGGGTATTGATTAAACTGTAATTGCTTCAATCCTCCAAAGATGATGGGGTGATGCGTGATAATCAAGGTATTTTCATCTAAGCTTTCTAAGAGCTCTTCATCAATATCAATGCTTAAGACAACCTGTTTAACCTCATTTGCCCAATCCCCTACCAAGAGACCTGAGTTATCCCAAGACTCTTGCAGTTCAAAAGGCGATATTTCATCTAAAATCGTATATATCTCTTTGACTGTCATCCTATCTCCTTTTTCATCTAAGGCAGTTTAATCACTCCTTATCACTATAAGCCGTATTCTATACTAGTTAAAATTAAAACTTAACAAAATTCATCTCTAAACTATACAGAGTGTAAAAAATATACTATACTAACCTTGTATAAAATAAATTAATAGAAGTGGTCCTTATGAAACATCTGTTTTTACTCCTGTTTTTAATTGTGTCAGCCTATGCGAAGGTTATTAGCGTCGCCTACCTTCCTCAATGCCCTTATACCTGCGATACAAAGAGTAATGAAAAAGGTTTTGTTCTTGATATGCTCACTGAAGCCTTTAAGAAGGCAGGATACGACTTAGAATTTATTCAACTCGAGTCAAACAAACAAGGGCTTGCAGAGCTTAAAGAGGGAAAGTTTGATCTTCTTGTCTATCTTGGTCCGGGTAAACCAGAGGGGTTTGTCTATATGAAAAAACCCTTGGGCTATACTTCCAATGTCATGGCGGTGCAAAAATACTCAAAATGGAGATACGACTCACCTTCTTCTTTAAAAAAGATTCGCTTAGCTACTCGTTCTGAACTTGTGTACGGAGATGATGAGCTCTACAATTACGTCAAAAAATACAAATATGACCCAAAACGTGTTGAGATGAGATCAGGACACCTTGCTCAAAAACAGAACCTTAAAAGGCTACGCTTTGAAAAGGTAGATGCTCTTATCGACGACAGAATCGCCCTGCGCTACTTCTATTTTAAGAGTAAAAAACCTTTTGGCTTTAAGATTGCACACACATCGCCCTCAAACCCTATAGAGATAGCTTTTTCTCCCAAGTCTTATCGTTCTAAAAAATATGCAGAGCTCTTATATAAGAACTTAAAAAAACTTAGAAAAAGTCCTTCTCTTAAAAAAATACTTAAAAACTATGGACTTAGCGAAACCTATATCGCAGCCCTACCTGCCTCACACTAGTAGTGACGTTTAGCGCGTTTACAACGGATAAACACTGCCTTATCGTGTGAAAAAGGATCATTCTCTTTAACCTCAAACATATCCACTGCAGTAATAAGGTCCATCATCTTCTTATACCCATAATTGCGCGGATCAAAATCAGGATGTCGATTAGCAATGGTTTGGGAGATATGCGTTAGGTATGACCAGCCTGAATGATCGGCTGTATCTTCTACCACATTTTTAAGTAACTCAATCAATGCCTTGTCTTTTTTAATATCTTTGTTAAGAGGGCGTTTTGATGTTGTTGTGTTCTTCTTCTCTTTGCGTAAGTTCTCGGTATAGATAAACTTATCACATGCTGCCAAAAAAGCCTTAGGTGTCTTTTTCTCACCAAAACCGTACACATTTAACCCTGACTCACGAATACGCTGTGCTAAACGGGTAAAGTCACTGTCTGAAGAGACGATGCAAAATCCATCTAACTTCTCTGTATACAAAAGGTCCATCGCGTCAATAATCATTGCTGAATCGGTGGCATTCTTGCCCACGGTATAGCCAAATTGCTGCATGGGTTGAATCGCGTGAGAAAGAAGGTGAGACTTCCATCCTTTTAAGCGCGTATCAGTCCAATCTCCATAAATACGCTTAACCGAAGCCACTCCATATTTGGCAATCTCTTCCATAAGACCTTCAATAATAGAGGGTTGAGAATTATCTGCATCAATAATCACAGCTAAACTTTTTTGTTCTTGCCTCATCCTAAACGCTCGAACTCTACTTGTGCCTCTTCAAAGGAAGGATTGATTTCTAAGGCCTTTTTCAACATCTCTTTTGCCTCCTCTATCTTGCCAATAGAGAGCATAAAACTAGCATAATTAAACCAGGTAATCTCATCATTATCATCAATGGCAATAGCCTTGTCAAAATGTTCTTTAGCCTCTTGTGTTTTATCCATTGAACTCAAAAGTCTTGCGATGGCATTATGGGTCATATCATCATTTTCATTTATACGTAAAGAGGCACGATAATATAAAAGAGCCTCTTCTTTCTCGTCTAATTTACTTAAAACAAAAGCGAGTTTATTCATTCCCTCAGCCATGGTAGGAAAGTCATTGACAACCCCCTCTAAAAGTTCTTTAGCCTTAACTAAGTCACCTTCAACATAAGTTTTATCTGCCTCTTCTATACGCTCATCAAAGTTCTCTTCTTCACTCTGTTCAACAGGAGTAAGTTGTGCGGCTTCAAACTCATCCATCTCACGCATAGATTCTGGTTCAGCATCCTCATCAATATTTTGAATATGCACATAGACCTGATAGGCAAAAAATGCCGCCGTAGCTAACATTATTAGTTGAAAAATTGTCATAAAATTAATCCATTTAGTTTTTTAAGATTATATCAGAAGGAAGGAGAAATGGGAAATGGGGCATCGGAAAGCGGGAATGGGGAAAGCGGAAGTTTTTGGATATTAGCTTAAAAAAATCAAATTAGCCCTAGGTTTTCTTGGTTCCTTCAGCGACATACCTGTTCGCTGCTAGGAGCTTGAAGCATTTAGCCTTATTTTTTACCCCTTTCTTAGTTCATCTAGAGTACACTTTCTTCAAAAAATTCATAGGATTTATAATGGAAGATATTTTAAGTAATTTAGAGACCTACGGGTATGTGGTCTTGTTTTTATACTCTTTTGGTGGGGGTTTTGTTGCCCTTATGGGTGCGGGGGTACTCTCATATACGGGGCATATGGATTTAACAACCTCTATGCTAGTAGCCTTTATTGCAAACTTTATAGGGGATATGGTACTTTTTTATATGGGACGTTATAATAAAAAAGATGTAATGGTCTATATGCATAAACACAAGCGTAAACTTGCCCTTTCACATATACTGATGAAAAAGCATGGCTCATGGGTTATCTTTTTACAAAAATATGTATATGGAATTAAAACGCTAATCCCCCTTGCCATTGGTATCACCAAATATGATCTCAAAAAGTTTGCTATTTTAAACTTTATCGCCGCAGGGATTTGGGCCTTAGTGATTGGAATAGGCTCTTACATGGCGGGTGAGGCTATACGTTCTGCTTATGAGGTTATTGCGCAAAGACCTTGGATCGCACCGCTTGTTTTAGTGAGTATGGTAGGAGTGTTGTGGTGGTATTTAAGTTCACAAACTAAGAAGTAGTCTTAAAAGACTATCTTAAAGTTAAACTCTTGGTGTGATAAGGGCATTTAGACAGACGTTTTAACATAGGATAATACTCTTTCTCATCTTCTGAATAGTGGTTGTATGAGGCGGTTCCATCATCATCTAAGGTAACACTCACAACACGACCAACCGTTAAGGCTGTCCAAGAGATCTCAGTTCCTACTGAAAAGGATTTTGTGGCATTAGGATCGCGTATCAGATAGCGTTTGCCATCTTTATTGTTTTTAACAACATAAGCGAAGATGTTTGAGCCTTTTTTTCCAATGATATGCAGTACTTTTCCTTCCACATGAACCTTCTCTCCGGTTGATGGTACTGAAGTCACCATCTCTCCACACTCTGAGGCGACCATCTTGTTATAGGCTAAGGCATTCATTTTGTATGACTCCGCTCTTAAACGTGCCTCTTTAGCTTTTTTAAGGGCTTGTTGATGTTTAATAATGGCAATACGCGCCTTCTCTTCATTTTTCTCTTTATTAACCCAAAAATCATAATACTCATAGGACTTATAACGCTGCGTATCGGTTAAAGCAAGTTTGTTCTTTTTGATAAAAAACATCTCTTCTTTGGTTGGAGAGCTTTCAAGTAGTGGGAAAAGTAAGGTGTAGTTTATCTTTTCATTATTGATAAGACAAAGTTGTGCGCGTGCCGCGATCTCTTTTCGAATATATGACTTAAGTGAGTCAACCCGTCTTAACTTAGAGATATACTCTAAAGACAGATCATTATCTTGATATTCATCAGCTAAATATCCACTCACTGCACTGTAGTTTAAAAGCTCAACATATTCTGAACATTTTTTATTGATCTTACCCAGTTTTGGACGTGTTGCAGCTAAAATATTTTTACAAGCATCCTTAAACTCATACAAAGGGGATGCAAAGTCAGAAAAGGCCTTGGGGTTTTTGTCAAACTTTTTATTCATAAAGGAGATCGCTTCTGAAGGAAGTACATCTTCTTTAATTAAAACACCTATTGTGTTATAAGACAGACCTGTTTTTTTCCAATGTTGTGCACGTTTTGGACTTAATCCTAGTGCCTTCCAATCTGCTGACTCTTCGATGCTAATTCCCGCATCAAGCCAACGTTTTTTTTCAGCTTCTTCTCTTTTTTTACGCTCTTTCTCTTCTCTATTAAGATCCTCAGAACTGATGCGCTTTCGTTTATAGGATTTATTATTTCTATTTTGAAGGTTATTCACACTATCACCAAAGGTGTAATCTTGGTGCATCTGCATATTTTTACGCATCTGTGCAAAGGCATCATCTGGTTCAGGTTCACCACCACAACCACTGACAAAAAAGAGTATTATTGCTAAAAATAGTAATTTTAAGTACATTAAATTCCTTATATCTAAAACTGTAAGCTTGTAGTATAACATTGCTTTATAAAATAAGCAAATAATATTAAAAAATAATCTTTTTTGTAATCTAAATGAAGGAAACGTGGAGAAGTTTTGTTAAATAGAGCCCTAAAAGGCCGTGAGTCTAAGACTCTACCTTAGGACCAGCAGCAGAATAATCAAATTCTGAACTTTCATCATTATAACGGTGGAAGTTATCAATAAACATCTCTGCTAGTTTATCACGTGTCAAATCAAAGGCTTCTTTATCTTCCCAAGCATTACGTGGGTTAAGTACAGCTGTATCTACCCCATTTAATGTTTTAGGTACTTGAAGACGGAAAGTTTTAGTCGTATCAAATTCACACTCATTGATTGAACCATCAAGGATACCATTAATACAAGCACGTGTATTTTTAATACTCATACGCTTACCAACACCATAAGCACCACCGGTCCAACCCGTGTTAACAAGGTAAACATTTACATTATGTTGATCGATTTTTTCACCAAGGAGCTTAGCGTAAACCGTTGGATGAAGTGGTAAGAAGGCCTCACCAAAACAAGCAGAGAAGGTAGCAACTGGTTCAGTAATACCACGCTCTGTACCCGCAACCTTCGCTGTGTATCCTGATAAGAAGTAGTACATTGCCTGCTCTTTGCTCAGTTTAGATACGGGAGGTAAAACACCAAAGGCATCCGCTGTTAAGAAGATAATATTTGTTGGATGACCCGCTTCTAAAGTTGGTACATGGTTTTCGATATGCTCAATTGGGTAAGAGACACGTGTGTTCTCCGTTTTTGACTTATCTGTGTAATCAATATTACCTTCGCCATCAATCACTACATTTTCTAAAAGTGCATTTTTACGAATAGCACCAAAGATTTCTGGCTCACTATCAGCATCAAGGTCAATTACCTTCGCGTAACATCCACCTTCAAAGTTGAAAACACCATGCTCATCCCAACCATGTTCATCATCCCCAATAAGGGCGCGGTTTGGATCTGTTGAAAGGGTTGTTTTACCTGTTCCTGAGAGACCAAAGAAGAGACAAGTGTCGCCATCTTTACCCACATTAGCAGAACAGTGCATTGCCATCTTTTTCTCAAGTGGAAGCCAGTAGTTCATCATAGAGAAGATACCCTTCTTCATCTCACCACCGTACCAAGTACCACCAATGATAGCGATGTTCTCTTCTACATTGAAGAGTACAAAGACCTCAGAGTTCATCCCCATCTCTTTCCACTTGTCATTGACTGCTTTACAAGCATTTAAAACAGTAAACTCTGGTTTAAAGTCAGCAAGGTCTTTTTCTTCTGGACGGATGAACATATTTTTAACGAAGTGTGACTGCCATGCAATCTCTGAAACAAAACGCACTGAACGTTTTGAAGCTGCTGAAGCACCACAATACACATCGGTTACATAAATATCTTTATTAGAAAGTTGTGTTTTAGCTACCGCTAGAAGTTCTTGAAAGATTTCCCCTGAAATAGGTTGATTAACATTTCCCCACGAGATGTATTTGTTTGATTCAGCTTGGTCAACAAAGTATTTGTCTTTAGGACTTCTTCCTGTAAAGATTCCTGTATCAACTGTTGTTGCCCCATTAGAAGTCATCTTACATTCGTTATTATCTAACTCATGTTTGATTAATTCGTCAAAACTCAGATTATAAAAAACCTGCCCTATATTGTTTAATCCTAACTTTTCAAGACCTGCTGGTTTCATGGTTGTAATACCTTATTTTTGCATTTAAGATAACGATGTATCTTGTTTTTTTGCTCTCACTTAAATTGAGTAAAATAATCTAAGTTCATATATTGGCGAAATTATAGCGATTACTCTCTCAAATCCAAAGAAAAAAACGAAATTTTCTAAAGAATTTGACTTTTTAGCAATAAATTAATTTATTTTAATAATAACAGTTAATAATACATTCTGTTAGTTAAAAAAGATAATTCAACTCCATACGAACCTCTGTATGGTCAATACGTTCACTGTTTTGCTCATCTACGTACTGCATTCTTAAACGCGCCGAAAGGCTTGGAACCGACTCTATCTCTTTAATGGCACCCAGATAATATAAATAAGCATCGTTTCGCAAGCTCTTGGCTTCATCATAATTTTCATAGGTATACGAAAGGTAAGTTCTTAAACCTTCTATTATATCGGCTTTTGAGAAGTCATACGCCCCTCTAAGCCTGTAGGTCTTTGTATTAGCAATCCAGTTATAACGCGCCATCTCACGCGTATAGCCACTCGTAACAAAGCCTCGCCAAGGCGTAATAAAGTCTGCTTCATCCGCCACCCCTGTATATCCAAGAGAGAGTGAACCCGCGCCCTTACTCAAAACCAAACGAGCTGCTGTCATATAGGTATCCACACTATCCGCATTAGTGTAGGCCGCTCTTCCTACTGAAGTCCCTCCGTTAGCATCTGTTGCAGCCAAACCTGACACAGATGCCCCACCAATGGCCCCTGCTCCATCATCAAACTGCTGGACATAACGTAGACCAGGTGTTAAGGTGTACCCTTCTCCTAAATCGAACTTATAATTAAGCTCTAACATCGCCGTATAAAAAAGATCTTTCAGATACAAGGCGGAAGCAGAGACCTTTAACTCCTTTGTAAAGAGTGCGCGGGTATACCCATCTACTATCAAAAGAGCCGGATTCTTATCTTGTCCAATCTTTTCGAAATTGCTATAGTTTAAACCTCTATGCACTGCCGCGTCATCATTTTCATTCCATTTAGCATTGATTACGCCAGACGCAGCATCACCTCTATCATCATACATAATCACCGAATGAAAATTATCATGATCACGAAGTTTTTGACGGGTTAAATAGGCTGCTCTTAATCGCGTTTTTTCAATATTTTTACTCTCAAGAGTCACACCTTCAAAGGTATTTGGTATCATCTTTGAATCATTTGACTTCGTAAAAAAGCTGTTAAATATCTCTCGTCCTACACGGGCCTTAAACTGTTTGTGTTCATACTGAAGGTAACTTTGCGCTAAAACGGCAAATGAGCTTCCTTTGCCATTACGTACATTGAAACGGCTAATCGTGTCCTTGCCTCCCTTTAAAAGGGCTACATTTGAGGGTTGATTATCAAGCCCTGTACCTGCACTCGTATAATAAACACCTGCTGTGGCAGAAAAGCCTGCATAAGGTGCCGTTTTATAGATAAGACTTCCCCCTAAGCCCAAAATATTTTGATCTTCTACTAAACCTTCGACCTCTTTTTCCCAATCATAAAAGAACCAGTTAGTCCGCAGTCTTCCATAGACCATTCCCTCTGAAAAGATCTCTGAAATACTATCTACATGTGAAGGTAAAACTTTATAATTGATAAAGTAATTCGCCTGAAGTGTCTGTTTTGCCTCTTGGGCATTGGCCAAAATGCTGATACTCGCTAAACTTGTTAATAATAGTGTCTTAATTAGTCTCAATCTACTCTCCCCGACTTAGTAGCGTGATGTTATATGCCTTAAAAATGGCCAGTAATTCATCTTCTTTTTGTATTTTTAATTTTTCAAAACTTTGATAGGTGATTTGCGAATAAATAAAATCACCATTGTCCAAACAGAGCCTTAACAAAACCTCATCTTCTTGAATACTGATCTCCTTGACCCGTGTTCTCAAACGATTTGTACTGCTTAATTCATCTTCACTGTACCGACTTACAGAAACCGCTTCAGACTCTATAAGGACAGAGATCAAAGCCTCTTTTTTAAGCTTGTTAACTGTCACAAAGGCCATAGGAACTTGTGCATTTAAGACTTCACCTGTACAAAGCTTTAAAACAAGGCTTGCTCTACTCTCATGTTCAGATATACTCACAATCTCAGCATTTAAACGAGAAAAGACAAAATCATGCATCTTTCCCGTATCTAAGTCATCAAAACTTCTATCTAGGCTTGCTAAATGTTTTTGATGCAAGGCTTCAAGTTCTATAAAACGTTGCATTAAAGATTTTGCAAAGGCGGTGACAATTGTTCCACCACCCCCTTTACCTCCACTAATGCGCTGAACCAAGGGCTTTGTTGCAAGTGTATTCATCTTATCAATCCATGCCCAAGCTGTCTTGTAGGTAATTCCCGAAGCCTTTGCCGCCTTCGTGATTGAACCATATATCGTAATATTTTCGAGTAATTGTACTCTTTTTGGGCTTAGAAATTCCTCTGAATGCTTACTTAGGTATAAATCTGATTCTAATGAAAAGGCAGTGTTACTCATAAACGCAGTATACTTTAGTATATAAGGCATGTCAAGCAGACTAAGAAGAAGTTCTTGTCTGCTCTATACGGTGGTATTAAAATTTAATCTCAGCTAATAGGCGGTTGCTTCCAACCTCCACCTTCAAAAGTCGATTTGCAATTTGAAGTAGTTTTGTATGTGAGTCGATCTTCAACCTTAGTTTTAAATCATCAGGTGCAGGTACGGCAATCTTCATATACTCATCTGGAACAGGTTTTCCAACTACCATCTTTTTTGCCCAACCAGGAGGAAGTTCACCCCCTCTTTTCATCTTCTTTTGTAGTCCAGGAGGTAAACTTCTATAATATTCATTGACTGTATTTTCTTCTGAGTATTCATGCTTATGACTCTTATTTTTTTGTCCCTTGTTTCCATTGCCTGCATGTTCAGGCTTTTTAGCATACAGGGCACTGGTCGATACCAAAATCAACACCAAAATAGATGAAAAGAGTTTCATACGTTTCCTTTTGTATAATAATTTATAATAGTATACCAAAAACCATAAACAAAACTAAAGAGATGCCTCCTGAGAGTAAGGCATAAGGCAGTTGTGTTCTGACATGCTCAATAGTATCACAATCAGCAGCCATCGCTGAGATGATGGTGGTATCTGAGATAGGAGAGCAGTGATCTCCAAATACTCCACCTGAGATAACTGCTGCAATAACTAAGGGAATATTTGCATCTAACACGGCGGCCATAGGTAAGGCAATAGGAATCATAATACTAAAGGTTCCCCATGAGGTTCCTGTTGAAAAAGAGATAAGGGCTGAAATAATAAAGATAAAACCTGCTAAGTAGGCTGGATTTAAAACTCCCTGCACAAGTGAGGCTAAAAAAGGACCTGTTTGAAGCTCCACAGTAACCTCTCCTAAGGCAAAGGCTAAAAGTAAAATAGCCCCTATGCCCACCATACTTCCTGCACCTGACTTAAGCTCAAAAAGATACGTTTTTAAGCTCATTACCTTGTTCAAGATATAATACACAGCCATAAAGACTAAGGTTAAGAGCACTGCATAAAAGATAGCAGAAGAACCACTTCCTTCTAAAATATTTCCACCCCCACTTAAATATAAAAACAGTGGCACACTCAAAAGCATTACCCCTATAGGGTAAAACATTGCTTTCATACTTCCTTTTGCATCTTGGATATAAGGTTCAATCTTATCTTCTTCCAATCTAGCCTTCTGTTCGGCTTTTTTCATGGGCCCAAAGTCTGTGTTGGTGTAAATAATTATAAACAGCATAATCATAGTCACAATGGCATAAAAGTTAAAGGCAATGGCGTGTAAAAGTAGCTTAAGTTTTTCGCCTTCGATCACACCTTGGGCAATTTGCACACCAATAAGTCCTAAAAGCAAGGCGCCCCAACCATTTAAAGGAAAAAGAGAACACACGGGCGAGGAAGTACTGTCACAGAGATAGGCTAACTTCGCCTTAGATATCTTATATTTTTTCGCCAATGGTTTGGTCAAAGTTCCTACCACTAAGGCCGTGATAGAAGATTCTAAAAAGATGAGTAGCCCTATAAAGTAACCCATTAAAAGGGTATCTCTTTTACTTTTAATACGTTTTTTACTCACATAAGCAATAAAGGCTTCTATTCCGCCTGAACGTGAAATCAGACGAATAATAGCCCCCACCATAATCACAAAAAAAAGTGTTTTAATCTTCCAATCTTCATGAAACTGCGCTAAAAGCCGTTCTATGCTTAAAGGAATAAAATCTAAAAGATTACCATCAAGTAAGATAAGCTCTCCCAAAATAATACCACTTAACAGCGACACAAAGACCTGTCGTGTCAACAAGGCCATAAAGATTGAGAGTAAGGGAGGAAGGAGGGAAAGTGCGGATAAACTCTCTATCTTAAAGCTCCGCTACGTATGAGCAGATACCCTGTCGGCCAAACTCTTCGAGATAATAATCGCTCTTTTTCTCTTCTTTTTTAGAAAAGCCCATCTTCTCATAAGCAAGCTGTGTCTCTACCGAACCAATTTCGATATTTGTTTGTGCACGTCTAAAACCTTTTAAACGTGCTGTTAAAAGAACTTTTTTAACTAAGGCTTTTACTACACCTAAGCCACGGAACTCTTCTTTAGTAATCATGAAATTTAACACAATGGTGTTTTTTTCCACCTCAGGTTCGCACATCAAATAAGCTGAGATACGCTCTTTATAATCCCCTTGACAGCCCATAGTTTCTAAAGCATCACTCATATTTTTCCAAGAAATTTTATAACCATCATACCCACATAAGGCACCTGCTTGCTCGCCATCTACCTCTGCAATTAAAAAGTTACTATAATGACAAATTGTCTTTATATCATGTGTAATCAGTTTTTCTAAGCTCTTAGAGATATCTTGTGAAGGCGCAAAGATTAAATCGAAAAGACCATGTTTCTTTCCTGCTCTAGATGACTCTAAAATAGCCCACGAAATAAACTCTGCGTCTTCGAATTTTGCTGCACGAATATCCATAATTACTTTCCTAAAACCTTAAAGTTAGGATTATGGTATTATAGTTATCTTTAAATCAAACTAAGTTATTAACATTAGGCGTAAATATATGCGAAAACAGCTTCTATTTTTCCTTTTATCTTTTAATCTCTTTGGTGATATTATCATTCCTCAAGAGAGCAAACAACTTCTACTCGTCCAAGCCAATGATTTCAATACGACTCAAGCTACCTTACAAGCCTACAGTAGAGATAAACAGGGCTGGAAAAAGGTTTTTAAGCCTATCAGTGTCAACTTAGGCAGGAAGGGTCTTGCATGGGGAGAGGGAGAGGTATATTTTCCTCACTCTAAAAAAGAACCCCTGAAAATAGAAGGTGATGGGAAAGCCCCTGCTGGTCTTTTTAGTTTAGATGGCTTCTTTGGTTACGACAAACAAAACTTTAATTTTCCCTATTTACAACTGCATAAAGATGATATTTGCGTGGATGACAGTTATTCTAAAGATTATAATACCCTCATAAGAGTCAAAGACAAACACGCCTACAAGAGCTATGAACTGATGCGTCGTCAGGACAATTTATATGAATTGGGGATTCTTGTTGGACACAATAAAAAAGGTTTGAAAAATAGAGGTTCATGTATCTTTATTCATATTCAAAAGGCACATAATAGTCCTACAGCAGGCTGTACTTCACTGCCTAAGACAAAACTTTTAGAGTTAATGCATTGGCTTGATGTTTCTCAAAAACCCCTTTTGCTTCAGTTGCCAAGACAGAGTAAGTTTTACTGATTACACCCTGCTTCTGCTTCAAAAAGCTTTTTCCCTACATAAGGTTTGATACGGCCATGCCACTCAACATAACGCAGTGAACTACGTCCACATGAGCTTGCCGCCGCCTTATCATAAGACTTCATCTGTCTGATTGCAGAGGCTCTTTCACAAGCATCTTGTCTGTTTTCTAGAACCTTTATCATCCAATAATTTGTCGCTGTAATATCATTTAAACAGGCCATTTTAGCCTCTTCTTGTGACTCTCTTAGGATATAGAGTTCTTCTTTCAAAGCAGCGAGCGTCGTTTCATAATACACAATCTCTTTTGACTTTTGAGTTTTCTTAACCGGAACAGACTTTGTTTCTACAAGTGCTTCTTGAACTTGTACTTTCTCCTGCTCAACAGAAGGCAGCTCTTGCGCCTTAGGTTTTTCAATAATATCTACTTTTGTAGGCACTTGTACAACAGGGACTACAGGAGTCGGTACTACAGGTTTTGGAAGTGTTTTAAGCTCTTGGGAGTTAATCTTTTTGAGCTGAGACTCTAACTCTTTTTTATCCTCATATTTTTTCATTGAAACCATCATCTTTGTACTGAGAATAAAACCGGCTTCATTAATTTTTTTAAGGCTCTCAAAATCGCCTTTTTCATACAACTCCCCAACATCATCATCAAGTTGTGAAATAATAAGTTCATTTTGAGCACTTAAACTACGTAAATCTCGTGCATACTCTTTTAAAAGGTTTTTATCAAACTCACGTTCAGGGTCATCTTTCATCTTATCCAGTATAAAGCCTTTTTGCATGGTTGCATTGGCGTCCATACAATAGGCTTCTAAAAGCTCAGGTCGATCTTGATAAATAGCAAGGTCTTTAATATGATTATAACGTTGCATACTTTTATAGACTTCATCACCTGCGGAAGAGAAGATTAAAGGAAACTCTGAAGCATAGGTAGATAAGGTGATGATGAAAAGTAAAATGAGACGCACATAAGCCCTTATGATTTAAATTCGTTCAAACGCAACTCAAGTTCATGAGAGTGTTTAACAATGGTTTGAACCGTATTGTGTACCTCGTGAACAACCTGTTCACTCTGTGTGGATAGTTGAGTTACATCATCCATATTTGTGAGTAAGGTTTTTGTTCGTAAGGCAATGGTTGTTGCAAGTTTAGCAGAATTTTGAGCATATCCAATAGTCTGTTCCATTAAGGATTTAGTAGAAGAGGTTTGCCCTTGAATCTCATCACTTATCTCAGAGATTTCAGACATCTGACTTGCACTCTCTTTCATCTCATCACTCGCATCTGAGATAGATTGTACTACAACATTAATCGTAGCATTAATCTCAGCTAGAGACTTTTGTGTCCGTTCCGCCAATTTTCTGACCTCATCTGCAACCACGGCAAACCCACGTCCATGTTCTCCCGCTCTTGCTGCTTCAATGGCTGCATTTAAGGCAAGAAGGTTAGTTTGATCAGCGATCTCGTTAATGACCATTAAAACATCTTTAATCTGTGCGGCATCTTCATTTAACTGCATCAACTTATCAGAGAAATCCACCTGCTTAATACTTGCCTCGCCTACATACTCAGAGATAGAAGAGAGCTTAGATATCATCACCTCAAGTTCATCAGAAGTTTGGCTCAAATCATCCGCTGTTTTAATGGCAGCATCTTCACCTTCATCTAAGGAGTGGCTAATCTCTAATACAAGCTCATTGGAGACCTTAGTAAGCTTGTGCTGTTCTCCTATCTGGTTGGTAATCTGATTTGACATCTCTCCAAGCTCTTCAGCCGATGCAACTGAGGATTTAACCGTTGTCTTAGCTACATTAACTACCTCTTGAATACGGTTAATAAACTTATCCACAAAATTACTTGCCGTTGCCATTTCAGAATCACCTGGAAAATCAAGACGTTTTTTAAGGTCACCATCACCTTGGGCTAACTCCTCAGCTACTTCTATAAGGTTTTCAACAGGCTGAACAATACGACGTTCAATAAACTTGCCTAAAACAGCTAATAAACCTGCAATAATCAAACCACACAGTATCATCCATTTTAAAAAGTTTGCTTTTAGGTCATGAAAATAATCTGCCTTATTCACACCTGGGACTACCCACATATCCCACGCTTTTATATATCGGTACCCTGCTATCTTCTCTTGCCCAGACGTTGCTGACGTGTATTCATGTGTTCCACCTGACTTATCATGAATAATATGTTCTGCATAAGACTTACCTGCAAGACTTTTTCCCTGTTTGCTCGGATGTGCTATTAACTTACCTGAACTGTCTATCAGGTAGACATATCCGCTTTTACCAATCTTCATCTGGCTTAAGTAGTTTCTAAAAGCCTCATTTTCATAAGCCTTTGGATTATTAGAAGCAATATAATTTATACTGTTCTCTAAGGTCTTCGCCACATCTGAAATATCATTTACCATAATCTTTTTAATCTCATGAGAGGCTATAAAATACGCGAAAACAACACCCGAAGCGATACTCAATAAAGAGACCACAAGATATAAAACCAACTTGGATTTAATCGTACCAAAATTCATACTTTTCCTTTACCTGCATGCTAACACGCTTTGTCTAAATCTTAACTAAGGTCACCTTCTTAATACAGACTTGATATTGGCTTGGGCTTAGCGTAAAAATACCCTTGAGCAAAATCAACATTCATCTCTTTAAGCACCCTTTCCACCTCTTCATTTTCAACAAATTCACAAATGGTCTTCATCCCCATTACATGAGAGATCTCATTAATCGACTTCACCATCGCACGGTTGACCATATTAACATCAATATCACGCACAAAGGCCCCATCCACTTTTAGATAATCAACGGGTAGATTTTGTAAATATGAAAAAGATGAGAGGCCTGAGCCAAAATCATCAAGGGAGAACTTACATCCTAGTTTTCGCATAGTCTTAAGAAACTTTAGTGCTGTAGTAAGGTTAGAAACAGCTGCTGTCTCTGTTACCTCAAAGCAGATCGATTGAAAAGGAACATGATAACGCTCAAACATCTTTTGAATAAACTCACTTAGCGTATTATCATTCAAGGAGTTACCCGATAGATTAATGCTAAAACTAAAGAGCTTCCCACTTTTTTCATGCAATTTAGTGTACTCTTTAAAGACCTCTTCAATAATCCATCGATCAAGGGCTTGCATCATGCCGTAGCGTTCTGCTGGAGGGATAAAGGCCATAGGAGAGATTATCTTTCCATCTACATCTTCTAAACGAACAAGTACCTCATAGTGTGCAATTGAACTCTCATGTTGAAGCGACTTGATAGGTTGCACATAGAGTTTGAACATTTTTTTATCAAGTGCTTGAGTGAGTTTAGCAAGCCATTGCATCTCACCACGTTTTTCCTGCATTTTTGTATCATCTCGCGAGGCAATATAGATACAGTTTCTCCCCTTCTCTTTAGCCTCATAACAAGCAGAATCTGCCGCAGCTATAATATCAACCAAGGTACAACAATCCCTCTCAATAGGTACTAAACCCATACTAGCACCAATCACAAAGATTTTTCCATCATACGAAAAACGATACTCCTTAATAGAACGCAGTATCTGATTACACATCTTAGTAACCTTATCTAAACTCTTGCCTAAAAATAAGATCCCAAACTCATCTCCGCCTAAGCGCGCTACTATATCTTTTTCACCCACGCCTTTTTCCAAAATCAAAGAGATATGTTTTAAGAGTTCATCTCCTGCTGCGTGACCTGAGGTGTCATTTACAATTTTAAATTGGTCTAAATCAACATAACACATAATGCCCTGTCCTGCTGCTTTGGAGGAGTACTTCAGTGCAAAAGAGAGACGTTTTTCAAACTCATATCGGTTATATAAACCGGTAATGGTATCGTGCACAGCTAAATTTTGAAGCTCTTTGGTACGTTTTTTAATCTCATTTTCTAAATTATGGGTATGTTTATGAAGCTGATCATTAAGGTTTTGGTTCATAAAGTCTGCTCGGGCTAAAGAGTCCGTATTAACTGTCACCTCATAGCCTAAGGCAAAAAACATCGCAATCACAAAGATAATATTGATACGAATAAGAAGTGGGTCTTCAATAAACAGAAACATCAAAACCGAAAAACCAATTGCAAAGGTATAAAGATTTAAGTGCATCCCCATACACGATTTAACATGCAACTCGCAGTAGTTACAACGTTCATAAGGCTTAAACCCATTTCTTGCTAAGGTACAATTTTTATTGGTACGGCCTTCTTGTTTGGTAAAGAGGTTCGTTCTGTTCTCGTTGTTCAAACCCTCACTCATACTTTTTTCCAAAGCGCTTTTTAAACCTCAAGTACCCAATATAGACCAAAGAAGAGAAGCAAAAACCAAAAAAACTTGAGACCATCATCGCAATCCCCATAAATGAGGCCATCATCCAAGCCGCTAAGGGAGAGAGTGTGTATAAATACAAAACGGTAAATCCCCCTGCAATTCGAAGAAGATCTTCAAAAATTTCAGCTAGTCTATTGGTAATATAAGAGTGCGCATATTGTACAGCTGTGGTAAAAAGAGGTGCTCCTAAAAGATAAGAGAGTAATTTAAAAAGCAAGGTACTTGGAGAATAGTTCATCGTTGTGATAAAACTAATAGCACTTAATAAGGTGTACAATTGAATAAATTCTATCTTTTCAAATAAAACAGCAGAGATAGTAATAAGACCTAAAACAAGACGTTGAAACTGAACGTATTCGGCCTTAGGCTGTTTATATTTTAAAAAAATCATACTCTATGTTAACCAATAAATTTATAAACAAAGCTTATGTTATTTTGAATCCAAAAATTTATAATTTAAGCTTTTGAAAGCATGCTCTTTACTAGTGATTGTAAAACAGTTTCTCTCATACCTTTGCTGAATGCACCAAGGCTTGCAAAACTGTAGTTCTCTTGGTTGTGTCTAACTTCTTGCAACCCGATTCAAATGCCGCACCCTCTCCCACAAGATAACATTCTCCCTTTGCTCGCGTAATTGCCGTATATAAAAGTTTGGTATTGTGCATGATAAAATGCGAAAAAGTAATTGGAATGACCACACTCTCATACTCCATCCCCTGCACCTTATGAATAGTAAGCGCATAAGAGAGTGAAAGGTGTGACTTTAATTGATCGAAATCATACTGCACAACGAGTTCTTCATTGGGATAAAAAACAAAAAGCTGTTCTTCATCCTTATTGATCTTAAAGACAAGTCCCACCATCCCGTTAAAGACCCTTTTTTCAAAACCCTCATCCCCATTTTTAAATCCCTCAGGAGAGTTTGCTGGCATATTCTCATTTTTAACATGCACTACCTTATCCATCACTCTGTATTCGTATTTTCCTGCTTTGACCTGCTCTTTACTTGAGGGGTTAAAATACTGTTGCAATACCGTGTTTAAGTTCTCACTTCCCAAAGGCCCGCCCTTCATCGGCGTGATGACTTGAAAGGCATTAAGGTAATTCAAAATCTTCTTCTGCTTCAACAGCTCTCTTGAATGCGGTATCGCATCTACGGCTAAATGCATAATGGAAGCAAGAATTCTTTGGGCATGTTCCTCGCGTAACTCTTGAAGTTGCGGCTTAGTGAGGCTGTTTTTAAGTTGATAGTAGTTGGGTATGTTCACCTCTTGAAAATGAAAGTCATCATACTCCTCATAAAAATGAGGCACTTGCCCACGACGAATCTCATGGGCCATAAGGGCAATGGCTTGTTTCTCATTTTGACGATACAGCTTTGTCAGCTTTACCATAGGCGCTAACTCAAGGTTAATCATATCTGAGAGTATATTCCCCGCCCCAATAGGAGGCAACTGCCCATCATCTCCCACAATAATAAAAATCGCATCATCATCAAGCATCTTGACCAGTTGAAAAAAGAGCATGGAGTTCACCATGGAGGCCTCATCCAGTAAGACCACCTTATAGGGCATCCCCTCATCCTTGTCCTCATACCGAACGATCAGACTCTGAATGGTCTGGCTTTGATACCCTGTTGTCTCCGAGATCCTTTGTGAAGCAATGCCTGAGAGTGCCGTACACATAATGGAATTTTCACCTACCTTTTGCGCCATTAAATCTAAAATAAGTCGCGCAGAGGTTGACTTACCGGTTCCTGCATAACCCACTAAAAGTAAGATCGAAGAGCCCTCATTGAGTATCTCAACCGCACGTCTTTGCTCATGCGAAAGTGCAAAGCCAGCCTTCTCTTCACGTTCCTTGATGAAACCATCTAAGTCTTTTTTAATTGGCCCAAAATCCTGCTTACACTTCTTCTTAATGACATTTAAAATAAACTCTTCAGCATAAAAGTAAATATCAGGTGCCAGAAGGTCACCAAAGATATGTAGGTGCCCGTCATGTACCATCTCTAAGATAGTGTTTTCATACAGCGTCTGCTGATTAAACATCTCTAGCTCTTCATCCAAACGCTCAAAGAGTGTAAATTTTGAGATACAAGAGTTCCCTTGCATATCGCATAACTCACGAATGAGATAGTTTGTAGCGGCATGCAGGCGATTTTCATCTAAGTCGCCTACTCCCATTTTTTTAGCAATTTCATCTGCACGTTTAAAACCAATCCCCTTAATATGCGTCAAAACATAAGGATTTTTTTTAATCTTTTCTGCGGGGTTAGGCACCTCTTTAAGCTGAGTAGCTATAAGATGAATCATGGCTGAACTTACTTCATATGGGGCTAAGAACTCACCAAGTTCTCTAACCGAGCGAAACTGTTTCCATGACTTTGCAATGCGCTCTAACTTCTTCTCTTTGACCCCCTTAAAATCTAAAAGCTTTTCAATGTTATTATCCAAAACATCAATCAGCCCCTCTTCTCCAAAGGTGTCAATCAGATCCGTAGTCAGCTTTTTCGTAAAGCCCTTTACTACGCGGTTTAAAAAGAAAAAGAGTTCGGATTGATTCACCTTAACCGAGCTGCATTTAAAGGTCTGTCCATGTTTTTTATGCTCAAGCATCTCCCCCTCAAGGGTTACTGCTGCTCCCACAAGACTGTCTACAGGTGCTTCCACATACTCACCCGATATCTTTGTCTTATCGGAGAGTACGGCAATGAAAAAGCTCTCATTGCTATAAATAATTGTCTCAACTTGACCAATGAGCTTGGTAGTACCTAGCTGCATAGTGCGACTTTAATAGTACTAAAATAGATGAGAGGTTTAGAGGTTTTCATAAGAAGTATTGTACTCAAACATTCTTACACTCAAAGAATGTTTGTCACATTGTCAGAAAATGTCTAATGACTTAGTTTTTTTCCACAAGCATAGACTCAAGTAGATCAAAAAGGTGCTGGCTGTTCTCTTCCATTTTTTCAAGAGCACGACCTAAACTTTGACAGTCCATGTTCTCTTTCGCCTTAATCAGTTCAAAAACTTGTTTAGTAGCTTCATGTACACTCGCATGCGGTGTAATGATTTTTGAATACGAAGGCGTCGATGCAAAACGCTCTTTACCCTCCCCTTGTTCGTACCATTTTCCCAAACGACAAGAGTGATGATCCACAAAAGAGAAGACCTCCTCTTTTTTAATCGCTGAAAGATAGGTGTTTGCCTTCCAAATGATGTGATCCAACTTTGCTAAAGGCACAAAGACATGATCCCGAAGGTGATCAACTGCATTGGCAATATTATCTGCATCTTTGGCATTAATATTTAAAATATCATTAAGTGTACTTGCTGTGTCTGAAAGCACGTTCATATGCGAATCAATCTCTTCTGATTTGGAGATAATTTCATGCGTCTCTTGCTGTACAGAGGTAATGACCATAGAGATTTCACCCAGAGCTTTTTGCGTTCTATCAGCCAGTTTTCGAACCTCATCAGCTACCACGGCAAAACCGCGACCATGCTCCCCTGCTCTTGCGGCTTCAATAGCTGCATTAAGCGCAAGTAAATTGGTCTGATCAGCGATATCACGAATCAATTCGATAATACTGTTAATCTCACCTACACGCCCTGAAAGTGATTCTACTGCATGCACAGAATCAGATGAAAGTTCCCCTAAGGAGTAGATTGACTCATTCATACTACCAATGTGTTCATTAGAGCTTTTAGCATTAACCCCTATCTCATCTGTATCGGTGGCAATGGCCTTAGTCTCATCTACCACGCGTACAAGATTACCTTGAATTGTCAACAGGCCTTCAATCAACTTCTCATTTTCACTCTGCGAGATATCGCAAACTAACTCTGTATACTCACTATTTTCTGGTAAGACAAGCTCAGAAGAGATAGAAGATAGCTGTTTATTTAAAGTATTATTTTCTGCCTTGAGTGCCTTATTCTCTGCCTCAAGTTCTTTGATACGCGCTTCTAATGGTTTGGTACTTTTAAATAAAGCCATCTGTTATTCCTTTTTCTAACTAAAATTCTTGTATTAATGCTAAGACTACAAAAGCTTAGGTAAGAAATCCAATAAAAGGATGTTAGCATAATTTTTATCATAATAACATCACAAAATATGTAAATTATAGACTATAAAAAAGTAGCCTTAGTAAAGAAGAGAGATAAGTAAAGATTAATCCTTACTTACCCTGAGGTTACGCTCATTTTCTTGGGCCTTGTAAAGCTCAGCGCACCCTTTTGAAAGTTCACGAATTTGAAGAATGTAGTTTGCTCTTTCAGTTGCAGAAATCGCCTTACGTGCATCGAGTACATTAAAGGTATTAGACGCCGCCATACACAGATCATAAGCAGGCAGAGGAAGACCTACATCCAGAGCACGTTTACACTCCGCTGCCTTCGCATCAAAGTCTTTAAAGAGCATATCTGTATCGGCAACTTCAAAGTTGTACTTTGAAAACTCAATCTCGCTCTCTTTATGAATATCTCTATAAAGCGTCTTTCCATGCTCGTTCTCATTCCAAACGATATCAAAGATCGAGTCAACGCCTTGTAAATACATCGCTAAACGCTCTGTCCCGTAAGTTATCTCAACGGCGACAGGATCACAAGCAATCCCGCCTACTTGTTGGAAGTAGGTAAACTGTGTCACTTCCATACCATTCAACCATACTTCCCAACCCAGTCCCCAAGCACCAAGTGTTGGCGATTCCCAGTTGTCTTCAACAAAACGGATATCATGCTCACTTAGATCTAAACCAAGATACTCTAAACTCTTAAGATAGAGCTCTTGAATGTTATCAGGACTGGGTTTGATAAGGGCTTGAAACTGATAGTACGAACCTAAACGGTTTGGATTCTCACCATAACGACCATCCGTTGGGCGGCGTGAAGGAGCCACATAAGCCACTGACCATGGCTTTGAATCAAGTGAACGTAAGAAAGTAGCAGGATGAAAGGTACCCGCACCCGCTGGAATGTCATAAGGCTGAACAATGTTACACCCCTGCTCTTTCCAGAACATCTGAAGTTTTAAAAGTAAATCGCTAAAAGTTATCATGCATAAACTCTTTTGTTTAAAATTGCGCGTATTATACGCTACACTTCCTAAAAAAAGAGTTATTTATGAAAAACAAGCTATTGATAGTCTGGACAAGTGAAGAGATTGAAGTGGCACGTAAAATGATCCTGCTCTATGGTGGGGTGATGCTACCTCGTGGTTATTGGGATGAGGCCCATATCATGGTCTGGGGACCATCGGCTAGGCTGATAGCACAAAACCCTAGTTTACAAACAAAGCTCAAAGAGGTACAAGCCACTGGTGTAACATTTAGTTGTTGCGTGGTTTGTAGTGATGAGTATGGGGTTTCACAAACCCTAGATGATCTAGGTATAGAGCTAACTCATACAGGAGAATTTTTAACACAAGCCCTACAAAGCGACTGGAAGGTTCTTAGCTTTTAAAGGATAAAGGGAAGAAACATCTTTGTCTTTTTAGCATAAAGTTCATATCCCTCTTGACCTTCACACCATAAGGCTTCTTCTTTTTTGGCCTTTAAAAATAGAATCATAATCAGTCCTAACATCACCCCTAACTTAAACAGAGCAAAACTAAAAAACAAGGCCGCCAAACCAAGCAGTACAACTGAGGTATACATAGGATGGCGGATGTATTGATAGGGTCCTGTGCTCACCAAGGAACATCCTTCTTTGATCTCAGGTACGATGTTGAAATTACCTAATTTGTTGTGATACAAGGTCCAGATAAAGAGTTTTAAGGCCAAAGAAGCAGAAATAAAAGAGAATACCCAAGCATACTCTATCTCGATAGTATAAAGAGGCAGCATTAAGATAAACAGCGCAAAAAACTGGAAAAAGACCAAAACCCGCGAGTACCACACGAACTTAAGCCCTTTTATCTTGCAATTGTAGGACTGCTACTATGTCCATGCGCATAAAAACCTTAAAAAGCTTCATAAACAACCACAAAGAGAGTAAAGGTAATATCACACTTTGTAGTATAAAAATCTCAATAAGGGCTAGCATATTACCAATGGCCTCATCAAAAGATATTTTCAGACTTTGTAAGAGTTGCACTATCTCATCTTGAAGCTTCTGATAATATTTTTGAAAATTAAAAGAATCTCCTAAATCATTAAAATACTCTTTCGTTTTATCCCACAGACCCTTAGGTCTAGGTGCTACCATTTTTGTCTGTTCTTCAACCTCTTGTACCTTTTTAATCGTCTTTGAGATTTCACCTTGAGAATAAGAAAGGGCTTGCTCAGAAGCCACAAATTTGGATTCAAAAGCATACAGATAGATCCCCTCATTCATTAAGACTACTAAGGGGATTAAAAAACGTAAAAAAGATAAAACCACAAAAAATTTAAACAGCAAATCAAAGCCTTTGCTATGCCATAGTTTTGGTATCCATAACACAAACATCAACGCAAGGGCATTCGCACCCAGTAGGACTTGAAAAAGCTCTTTCTGCCCAAACTCAAGTAAGAGCTTTTGTATCCCCAAAGAGACCGAACTCATCAGCATCACCCACGAAAATCGCTCTAACATATCATTCATAGGATCAACAATCTGACCCACTGCAAAGTTTACTCCCACCCCTGCTGGCGTTGCATAAACCTCTGTACCTTGTACGACTGATATTAATCCATTCAGCCCTCTAGCAATGGCAAAGACACTTAGTGAACGCACCAAAGCATCATCTAAATGTTCAGAACTCGTGGTATCAGCCACCTTGATAAAGGAGAGTTGTACTAATAAAATCAGAAAAAATGAGATAAGTAGTTTTTTAAGCATCAGTTATTATACAAGAAAAAAGAGGCTAATGGCCACAAAAATTTCCATCACACGCTGGTACAACCCCTGAGTCACTCGCACTTGAGATTAAAAACTTTACTAAGTGGCGATGTCGACTTTTATAATACGATTTGTTCAGTGTCTTCATTGCTTTTTCATTTTTCATATGTACACTTATAAACTTTTTATCATTATCTTTAAACATCTTCTTCCACTGTTTTTTAGTGAGCATTGCTGCCCCTTTATAGGGGTTTCCATGACATTTTTTGCAAAGCTTTTTATAGGTAATAATGCCTTGTTCAGAGTAGTTTTGACGTGCTTGTGTAAGTGTAAGCAGGATGATGGTGAGTATCATAAAAGTTTTAAGCAACATAGCAACTCCTTGTGTATAATCCCGATTATACATCAAACCAAGAGGTTTGTACGTGAGACTTATCACATAAGTTTAAAATTTAAGGCTATTTCTGTACAAATCCTCTTTAAAACCAGATATCTTGAACTACCTTCATCTATAATCTCCTTAAATCACAAAAAAAGATATCAGTTTTATTTTATAAGAAAACTTTATGTAAAAATAGGGTTCAATATAAGATAACTATATTTTTTAAGCAAAGAAGGATTCATTATGCAAGAGACAGAATTAGACTTTTTCAAAGCACAACTTAATGATGCTAAAGAGCATATATTAGAAAATGTAAACCTCGCTTCAAAAGAACTCAACCAACTGCAAACACAAGAGAATAATGATGACATGGATTTCGCCTCAATGCGCAGTGATGCCATGATAGAACAAGCCATATCTGACCAACAAAAAGCTGAGCTTGCCGACATTGAACATGCCTTAGAGCGCATCGAAAAGGGAGAGTATAACATCTGTGAAATGTGCTCAGAGCCCATAGGTGTTTCAAGATTAAAAGCAAAACCTTATGCGAAATATTGCATGACCTGCCGTCCTTTGTACGAAAATTCGCAATAAAAATAATTTTTGCATATCTAGTCAACTTTATTACACATGAGAAAGATTTACTTCGAAAACAAAGTTATGAAGTTTCTTTAGAAAACCGCCACGGCTTCGTTTGTAAACTCCGCTTTGCTTCTGCATGACCTGCCGTCCTTTGTACGAAAATTCGTAATAAGAAGCCCCTATAACGTTTGTGTAATCTTTTTTCGTTATGCTTAGCTTAGTAAAAGACTTTAGACCTCTTACAAAAAGTCTATTGATCTCAAAGCAAATTAGAAAATGGATTTTAAAATATGGCAAGTTGTGTAAATAACAATATTATTCTTATGGGGTTTATGGGCGTAGGCAAGGGTTCATTAGCACGTGAACTCGTGAAACTCACCAATAGGGTTGCGGTGGATACTGATGATCTCATCGAGAGTATGGAAAACACCAAGGTAAAAAAGATCTTTGAAAAAGAGGGTGAAGCTTACTTCCGAGAGAGAGAAAAGATGCTCTCTACTTGGCTTGAGAGCAGTGTTAAAAACAGCATCATCTCCATAGGGGGTGGTTTTTATCATGTAGGCAACTTACAAAAGATAGGCCATGTTATTTACCTAGAGTCCTCTTTTGATGCTATTTTAGATCGTATCAAATCTTCCAAAAATGCTGAAAAGAAACTCAAAAAACGTCCACTTTTACAAGATATGGCCAAGGCAAAAGCCCTTATAGCACAACGCCATCCAAAATACCTCGCTTGTTCAGACACCGTCATTCAAACAGCAGGAAAAACCTCTGCTGTCATTGCAGAAGAGATTATGGAGCTTTTACAGCTTTAGCCCTCTTCACACTCTTTCATAATCTTCTTCCAAGAACTATCAAAATGTTTGCTTACGTAGGCTTCATGATGCGGTACCAGGCATCCTGAACAGTCTTGATGCACATCTCCCTCATGCTCAAAAATAGCCCCGTCTTTAGAGTCAATGCTACAGTGTGAATGAATACGCTTTTGCTCTTTTTCTATTGGATTCATCGTAAAACGAAAGTTAGGACAAGCACATAAGTAGCAATTTAACTCTTTTACATCATGGCACTTTTTATTTTGTTTATAAAGTTCACAAAAATCAGGTTCATTTTTTACCATATTCTCAAATCGGTAGTAATGGATGATATCGTCTTGAGAGTAATGTAAAGAAAGAAGTTTTTGGTTTAAGACTTCATGCTTGTTTGCATGTTGCTCAAACCACTGTACATAGGTTATCACCTGCTTATTGGCCTAAACTTGTCCAGTTTACTGTAGCACCTTTGGTGTCAAAAACAGCCGGTGTCCCGCGTACACCAAACTCATTGGCTAGGAGTTGATTATCTCGGATTTTTTGTCCAAATAGATTACTAATTTGTTGACTCATCGTTAATCTTTCGTAACTTGTATCCCCATTTGCCATGGCTAAGAGTGCTTTGACCTTCGCCGTTGGTGTCGTCTGCTTCATCACGTGATACGACATCTTTGTTGCATTATGATGGTTTGACAGTGGCATAAAGTAAACATAAAGTTTCACCTTAGCCTTAAGTGAAGGCCATGTCTTCTCAAACTTCACACAGTAATGGCATTCAGGATCCGTAAAGACAATATACTCCTTACTCCCCTCACCATACACTACATCAGCATTTTTACGAATGCTTTGCATATCTAAAGGACGTTTTATCGCCTCTCCTGTCTGTGCATCAAGTGCCTCACCCAGCAGAACCACCTTTTTATCTTTCGTAATAAAAGCCGTTGTTTGCTGCATTCCACGTGGGGTTGCTATTTGTAAACTAACCTCATAAATATTACCATGATCATACGCCTTCGTCACTTGAATATGTTGAGGCGAAAGCATCTTGATTTTTTTAAATATCTTTGGGTCAATGTCCCCCGCTAAAAGTGTAAGCGAAAAGCTTAAGATGAGTAGAAAGTATTTCATTAAGTGTCCTTTAGAGGTATTATACATTATAATAGGTCGCATTTGGATGATAAACTACTAAGGCTGAAGTAGACTGTTCTGGGTGAATTTGGAAAGTCTCACTTAACTCTATCCCAAATTCTTCGGGCTTAAGAAGATCAAAAAGTGGTCGGTTTAGCTCTAAGTCTGGACAAGCAGGATAACCAAAAGAGTAACGTGCACCTTCATATTTATTCATTCGTACATCCGAAAGTACCGGCTTTTCATTTTCACAAATATTAAGATCAAGTCGTATCTGCTTATGGGCAATTTCAGCCAAAGCTTCGGCTAGCTCAACACCTAAACCATGCACCATATAATATTCCGTATACTCACCCTTATCATACAACTCTTTCTCATAAGCAGAGAGTTTAGAACCCGCAGATACACAGGTCATAGCTATCACATCATGTCTATCTTTGTGATAAAAGTCTGAGAGTGCGCGGTGAGGTTTTTTACTCTGTCTTGGGAAAGACATGGTATATTCAGCTCGTCCAATACATTCACTCAAGGGCTCTCTATTAACCGTCGATTCTGATGTCCATCCCTCACCCTCATCAAAGATAAGCAAGGTGTTATCATCAGACCTTACAGGGTAATACCCATAAATCACCGTTGCATCAAAAAGGTCCTCTTCTAAGAACTGTTTTTTAATACGTTCATACGCAGGCCATACCTTCGTTTCTAACTGCTTGTCGTACTCTTCTTTTGAGAGTCCCTTGGCATTATATCCCCAACGCTGCTTAAACAACATCTTATGATTAATCCACTCAAAGGCGAGTTCTAATGGAAAGTCTTTACCTACTTCCATCACACGTCTTCCCCAAAATGGAGGGGTAGGCACACGCACCTCTCGTGAAGGCATCTTTAACTCTTCAAAAGGAGGAATAATGACCTCTTTCTTAGGTGCTGACTCCTTTTCTAAGCCCGCATCACCATGAAGATTGGTATCTAATTCACCACCCTCTTCAATACGTGCCATGGCCGTCACCCCATCAAAGGCATCTTTACAATAAAAGATAGGACCATCATAAAAAGGCCGACAAAAATCATCAATAAAGGTACGTGTCAGTGCGGCTCCGCCTAGTAGTACAGGAATGGTAATACCCGCTTCCTTCATCGCTTCAAGGTTGTCTTTCATCACCTGTGTCGATTTTACAAGCAACCCTGACATTCCAACGGCAGAAGCCTTAGACTCTTTGAGTGTCGTGATAAAGTCATCAAGTTCAACTTTGATACCAAGATTAATGACCTTAAAACCATTATTAGAAAGGATGATATCTACAAGGTTTTTACCTACATCATGCACATCACCTTTAACCGTTCCCAGTACAAGCGTCGTATCAACTGTTTTTTCCACCTTAGGCAAATATGGATTAAGATAATCCACCGTTTTTTTCATCGTCTCAGCAGATTGAAGTACAAAAGGAAGTTGCATTTGACCTGAACCAAAGAGTTCACCCACAACTTTCATCGCGTCAATTAAGATCTCATTTACAATCACTTCAGGCTTAATGTTATGACGTACGGTTTCTACTAGAGGGATCATGCGTTCCTTGTCCCCGTCCATAAGAAGTTTAGAAATTTTCTCTTCTTCACTCAAGGCATTATAGGCCTCATCTTCTTCTTCATTATTGACCGCTTCTTTAGAATCAAAATGTTCAATAAAATCAAAAAGAGCCTGCCCATCAGGAAGTTTGTCAAAAAGAAGATTGTTACATAAGTCTTGTTCTGTTTGTCCAATTTTATTAAGGGGGATAATATGCTTAACATTGATGATAACCGAAGTTAAACCCGCCTTAATACAGTGATCTAAAAAGATTGAGTTCAAGTAAGGCCTTGCATCCTTATCTAAACCAAAAGAGATATTTGAAAGCCCCAGTGTTGTTCCCACCTCAGGGTGACGACGACGCAGTTCACGTATGGCGTCAATGGTCTGAATTGCTGCATCTCTATACTCTTCATCTCCTGAACCAAGGGTAAAGGTAAGTACATCAAAGACTAAGTCTCTAGGATCCATCCCATGAAGCTTAGTCGCACGCTCATAAATACGCTCCGCTACTTCCATCTTGGTCTCAAGTGTTTTTGCCATACCCACTTCATCAATGGTCAAACAGACTAAAGAAGCTCCGTATTTCTTAGCAAGTCCTGTGACAATATCAAACTTTTCAATCCCATCTTCAAGGTTGACTGAGTTAATAATAGGCTTTCCACCTATCATCTTTAAAGACTCTTCGAGAGCGTCGGTTTGCGTTGAATCAGGCATAAGAGGAAGCGGAATTTTCTGCGCATACAGGGCCATAACCTGATTCATATCTTTTTTCTCGTCCCGTCCTGCAAAGCCAACAGACACATCTAAAACATGAGCCCCCGCACGGACTTGTTGCTGTCCAACACTGAGTGTTCCCTCATAATCTTCTGCAAGTAATAACTCTCTAAAGGCTTTTGAACCCGTTGCATTGGAACGTTCACCAATTAAAAGGGGTGCGGGGTCTTGCATTAAAGGAACGGTACCAAACAAAGAAGCCAAAGAGGTTGGTTGTGAACCTATTGCAGGACGCGGTGTGGTTTTTGAAACCTTATCGGTAAGGGCGCGAATATGCTGAGGCGTGGTTCCACAACATCCTCCTAAAAAGGAGACTCCGTCAAATTTTAAAAAACCGTCTTGTTGCTGTGCGAACTCATCAGGCCCCATTGGGTAGTATGAGTACCCTCCTCTGTTTTGAGGAAGTCCTGCATTGGCATGTACTGAGATAGGTTTACCCCATACCTCAGCAAGAGCTTTAATGTGCTTACCATACTGCTCCGGTCCTGTTCCACAGTTAAAGCCTAAAGACAAGATATCAAATGGCTCTAAAATAGCCGCAACGGTCTGTGCATCCGTTCCAATGAGCATTGTCCCTGCAAGCTCAATCGTGGCCGACACCATAATAGGGATTTCGGTGTTTTTCTCTTTGTTAGCTGCCTCACACGCATGCAGACCTGCTTTGATTTGTAAGGGGTCTTGACAAGTTTCAAGTAAAAAGACATCCACACCACCATCAATCAAGGCAATAGCACATTCTGTATAGCCTTTAAGCATCTCATCATAATGCATATGCCCTAAAGAGGGAAGCTTCGTCCCGGGTCCAATAGAACCTAAAACAAAACGTGGGTGCTCTGGTGTTGAAAATTTATCACACTGACGCTTTACAATTTCAGCGCCAGCCCTACTTAGTTCATAAGCTCTGTTTCCAATATCATACTCATCTAAAACCCAGTCAAAAGAACCAAAGGTATTGGTCGTAATAAAATCAGCCCCAGCGGTTAAGTAAGCACTAAATATCTCTTCTAAAATCTCAGGTGCAGTCACATTTAAGAGCTCATTACACCCCTCATTGCCTTCCCATTGTGCATCAGTAATTCTATCAGCTCGCTCTTGAAGCTGCGTTCCCATCGCCCCATCGATAATCATAGGACGTTTTTTGATAGTATCTAAAATATATTGTTTAACAGACATAATACTCTTTTGGCTAATAATTGGTGATATTTTAGCCAAGTTGAACATAAATCTTAATAAGAAAGCTTAGATGATATTTAGGCTAAGTTTTAAGTAAAAAAAATGGTACTATTAAAAAAGTCTATTTTGAGGTGTCTGTATGCAAAACCTTCACAGCTTTATCGTTAATAAAATTTTTAGATCTGCTATCTTACCTATGCTGTTTATTGAGATCTCTCTTATCGTACTTATTTTAGTGTTTGGATTGTTACAAGAAAACCAGAATAGAGAGCTCCTTCAAACAACCGCCGCGCAAAGTTTTGAAGAGGTCGCCGCCCAAGTCACACAAAGAATGAGTGCAAAAATTGAACGGGTTGAGAAAGACGCTAATGCCTTAAAATCCATTATACAAGCCCACTTTATTCAAAGCAGTGCCTATTCTGACAAACACTTAAGTTATGGCTATAAAGATGGCTTTTTTAGTCGTCAAAACGAAGGGCCTGCCTCTATCTACACAACTAACTTAACACAGCTAAACCCCAAAGACAAGGAAGTCTTAAAGGTCTTAGCGATGAGTGAACTCTCCATTGATGCCCTAATGCGCCAATACAGTGGCTTGGTTGATTCGGCTTGGGTTAATATTGGAAAATACTACTCTTTGTATTACCCAAAAATCAACATCGAAGAAGAGCTTACCTCAACACTTGACCCTACCACTCAGTCATATTATTATGAAGCGGATGAAGAGCACAACCCTTCTAAGCAGACCATATTCATCCCCCTTTTTCAAGAACCTTGGGCCTTAGAACAAGGGCAGATTGGCTCAGTGGTTGCTCCTATTTACGTCAAAGAGAAGATGGTAGGGGTAGCGGGTATGACCCTCACTACTGAAAACACCAAAGAACTTAGCAACATTACCTTGCCCTTTGGTGCTTATGTGATTATCTTGGGTAAGCAAGGGCATGTGCTCTTTGCCTCTAATGAAGAAGCATTTTTCAAAGATTTTGGCATACGCTCTTTTAGTGCCATGCATGAAAACAATGCCCATGAGAAGCTAACCCCCTTTGTCTGCTCTCCTGAGGATGAATCCAATTTTGTTTTTTTTCAAAAAATGTTTCAAAAAACGGGACTTGAGCTTATACTCATCGCTAAAAAAAGTAATATTAACAAAGAAATTAATGCTGTCTACTCTAAAACACGTGAGTATGGGGTCTATACCCTTATTGCCATCATCTTAGCCCACCTTATTCTTTTTGTGTTTATTCGAACGCGCACCAAAGAGGTATCTGAACGTATCTCTTCTCCTGTAGGCCAAATCGCCGAAGTTTCACAACGTCTCTTTAAAGAAGAGAAACTCCAACTCACCCCCAGTAGTATTCATGAATTTGATATCTTGCAAACAAACCTGTATAAAGCCCAAGAGAAGTTACTCGAACAGTTATATTTTGATACACAAACGCATCTTCCAAACCTCTATAAACTGCACAATGACATAGGTGAAAATTCCACCTTAATACTCGTGTGTGTTGAAAACTATAAGATGATACAAAACATCTACGGTCCAAAGGTCTCGCATCAGGTCTTAGAGGTCCTAATACAGATGCTTCAAAATTTTCCGCGCTCACCTATGCGGGTTTATCGTATCTATAATGACACCTTTGCTCTGCTTTCAGATACTAAAGTACACCTGCAAGATGAACTTAAACATCTGTATAACCGTTTAGCTCTTGAGCATGTCCATCTAGACGACTTTGACATTGCCCTCAATTATGCGCTTTCACTTGCCCTTCCATGTGCACAAAGTGAGCTCCCTCTCTTCTCGCGCGCGGACATTGCCCTTGATGAAGCCCGAAAACAAGAGCACCGTAAATTTCTTAGCTTTGATGAAAACAGTAATGAAGAAACCCTGTTCAAACAGAATCAAGAGTGGGCAAAACGTCTACAAGAAGCCCTACATGAGAACCGTTTAGTGCCTTTTTTCCAACCTATTTATAATATCAAAGCACAAAAAGTACACAAGTTTGAATCCTTAGTGCGTATGCTTGAAGGCGATAAGGTCATCTCACCGTACTTCTTCTTAGGCGTTGCTAAACAGATGGGTAAACTCTCTGATATTACCTTATTGATGTTAAGAAGCGTGTTCGAACAAGCCCTTAAATACCCTGATGTTGAGTTCTCTGTTAACACCTCTTTTGAAGACTTTGAAGAAGCAGGATTGATGCATGATATCCATGACCTCGTTTCTAAAGTTGGCATTAATACCAAAAAAATCATCATTGAGATTCTTGAAACGGGTAAATATAAGGATGAAGGTCATGTTATCTCCATTATCAAACAACTCAAAGAGATGGGTTTCAAAATTGCTATTGATGACTTTGGTGCAGGTAACTCAAATTTTGCGCATTTGATGTTGATGCAGGTGGATTATATTAAGATAGATGGGCAGTTTATAAAAAACATTATAGACGATGAACAGAGTCAAAACATCACCAAAACAATCAATGCCTTTACTCATATGACAGGCGCACAGAGTATTGCTGAATTTGTTGCTGATGAGGCCATATTTGAGCGTATCAAAGAATTAGGGGTTGATTTTGCGCAAGGTTATCATATCAGTGAGCCTAAACCAGCTTCACATATAGATGATATGTTAAAGCTTTAAAATCTAAGGGTCTAAAAGAAGAGACAAAAACAGACGGCATCATGATAAGGTCTTTTTAGACTTCTAGGGAAAGTCTAAGGAGGAGTTCTATTATTCTAGGGAAATAATATACGTTTTGTCCGTCTGTAAGTAGAATTATAGAACAGAGCTATCACATAAGTATCACCCTTGTGTTATAATCATCTCTAACTTTATTTAAGGAATATACTGATGAAAAAAATCGTCTTACTACTAGCACTTTCACTTAGCCTTTGGGCCAACAGCGTTTACGTTAAAACCTTTGATGCACCTATGAAAGAGGTATATACTAAACTTCTTGCCTCTTTTGACGCTTCTAAGCTCATTGTTGTCTCAGAGATTAATATCTTAGATAAGTTCCATCATGCCGGTCTACCTGAAAAATTTGGTAAAAATTTTAATACCAACAACCTAACAGGCATCAAGGCCATTATCGCATGTAATGGATGGTTTGGAAATGAAGTGGCCAACAGCGACCCATTAATGATGGGGTTTTGTCCTATTCGTGTCACTGTGATAGAAAAAGAAGGAAAAACATCTATTCTCTTTGTGAAGTCAACTATCGCCCCTAAAGACTCTAAAGCCTACCCTACCTTAGAAAAACTCTCAGCAAAAGTTATAAAAGCCATTGAAACAATCCAATAAAGGAGCCCTACAATGAAAGCCATACTCTTAAGTATCTGCGCTCTAGCTTTAATGGCCGGATGCGCATCAAAATTCGACCAACAATCTTACGACCGCCAAAACAAGGCCGCTGAGAAAAGTCAGAATTCTCTATAAACTTGTCGGCTGAAGTTTCTTTAGAAAACGAAGCCGCTGAAAAAAGTCAGAACTCTTTATAGGTTAACGGCCGAAGTTTCTTTAGAAAACAAAGCCGCAGAAAAAAGTCAAAACCAGCTTTAGCGGTTTGCGTAGCAAAGGTTTCTTTAGAGAATTCTCTATAAACTTATCGGCTGAAGTTTCTTCAAAAAACAAAGCCAAAAAGTAATTACTTAAATAAAAACACCGTACTTCATATTTACAAACTAGCTTTTACGCAGGTTTGCACTCACTATAAAAACTTTCAAAATCTTTCTTATCCAAAGGTTTTGAAAACAGATAGCCTTGCACAATATCACACTGATGCTTTTCTAAAAACTGGTAATGCTCTTGCGTCTCTACCCCTTCAGCCACTACCTTCAAATCAAAGGTATGGGCCATAGCCATGATAATACGCACCATTTTTTGATCATTTTTGTCCTCAGAAAGCTCTGAAATAAAAGAGCGATCAATCTTTAATTCGTCTATTGGCATCTGTTGTAAGTAACTTAAAGAGGAGTATCCCGTTCCAAAGTCATCCATTGAAAAACGTATCCCTAAGCTATCTTTAATGCCTCTCATTACCGCAACCACCTTGGTCATATCCTCCGCTAAGAGTGTCTCTGTTATCTCAAAGATAAGCTTTTTTTGTAGGCTTTCATCTAAATGTTTTTGACATAAAGCTTTGATATCCTCACTAAAAGAGACGTAAAAAAGTTGTCGCATACTGATATTAATCGAAAACTGTTCTACTGTGATACCTTTATCTTTCCACGAAACAAGCGTTTTAAAGGCTTCTTCTAAAATAAACTCACCTAAGGGTATGATATCTCCTGTTTGTTCCGCAATCGGGATAAAAATATCAGGAGGTACGAAACCGAGTTCTTTACTCTTCCAACGCACCAAGACCTCACATCCAATAAGCCCTTTGGCTAAGTTAAACTGAGGCTGGTACTGCAAGTATACCTCTTCTCTCTCCAGTGCAAAGTGTAAGTTTTTCTCTATCTCTAAATGACTCTGTACCCGTTTAGAGAGTTCATCATTAAAGACAATAACCCCATCACGTCCTCTGTTTTTTACCTCATACATGGCGATGTCCGCCTCTTTCATAAAGACATTGGCATTTAAACGCTCAGGGGAGAGCAAACTTACTCCGACACTCGCGCTCAGATAGAGCTTATGTCCCGCAATCACATAGGTGCTTTTTAAACTCTTTAGAAGTTCGTCTGAAACTTCCATCGCCCTTGCAAGCGCATCTTCATGACTCTGAAAGTCTCGTCCTAAAAAGACAAATTCATCTCCACCTAAACGAGCAATAATATTTTTTTCTCCACTAAGTTTGCTCAACCTCAAAGCAACTTCTTCTAAAAGAGCATCTCCAACATCATGCCCCAAGGAGTCATTAACCGTCTTAAAATGGTCCAAATCAATAAGTAAAAGAAAGGAAAAATATGCTTTTCTTTCTAAATCATTAATCCTGATTTGCAAGGCGTCAATAAAGCTATGTCGATTATAAAGATTCGTTAACTGATCATGGGATGCTTGGTATTGTGTCTTTTCTAAGAGTTGTGCTGAGCTGTGAGCGGAGTAAAAAAGCACCCCCGTAAAGATGAGAGAAAAGAGGGTTAATACATAAGCATAAAACTCACCTATTAAAGAGAAATAGACACTTAAAGGAAGCATGAGAACAAGTAATATCGGCCTTAAAATCTTTCTATCTGCAAACAGTAAGGTTGTTGCTACCACCGAAGCACCTAGCTCCGTAAAAATTGCGATGTAGTGCATATTACTAGAGGTTTCATTCGCATATAAAACAAAAATCAAGGCCCATGACCCGAAGATTAGAGAATAAAATATAGAGAGTTTTCGGCGCCAAGAGAAAAGTTCTGAACCTGACATTACATCATAATTAAAGGCACGATGTAAATATTCACCTCCTACAGAGATAACAATAACAATTACGTACCATATTAAGGCCCGATCCACAATATCATTAAGCCACCCTAAAAAAACATAACCTAATCCAGGAATAATAGAGAGTGCAATCATTACGCGGATTTGTTTATGTAAGGTTATATATATGTACTTACTCTCAGTCACCATTTTAACCTCTTATGCGCTAACTTAAGAACATTATAGCAAAATAATATCACCTTGTAATCGCTACGAAACGGGAGTATTTTATAAAAAACTTCTACTAAGGAGCAACACCTAGCTTCGTTTCAAGTACTTTGTTCTATAATCAAAACAATAAAGCGGACAAAGAAACTAGGCCAAGATGATCGATTTCAAAGATAAAGTTTTTCATATATTATGTGTTGATGACACTCCTACTAACTTACACTTGGTAAAAAATGTTCTAGATAAACATGGATACAAGGTCACCTTGATAGAAAGTGGTGCACAAGCCCTCTCTTATCTCAAATCCAAAAACAGTACGGTTGACCTTATCTTGCTTGATATTATGATGCCAGAGATGGATGGGTATGAGGTGTGTCGTATCCTCAAAAAAAGCTCCCCTAAACTTCAAAAGGTCCCTGTAATATTTTTAACGGCTGTAAGCGACATCGATGGTATTAGTAAGGGTTTTGATGTGGGTGGTGTTGATTACATCACCAAACCTTTTCGTCCTAAAGAGTTACTTGCACGCATCCAAACCCATCTCAAACTAAAATATTATGAAGCACAAAAACTTGAACAGACAGAATTAGAACTGGTCTATATGATGAGTACCCTCGCAGATAAACACTGCGAAGAGACCTCGGGACATGTCGAAAGAGTTGCCGAATATTCTGAACTCATCGCAAGGCTGTTGGGCTATGGGGTAGAACAAGCAGAATTGATTAAAAAAGCCTCTGCTATGCATGATATCGGTAAGGTAACCACCCCTGATCATATCTTACATAAACCGGGCAAGCACACTGACGAAGAATTTGTGATTATGAAAGATCATGCCCAAGCAGGGTATGAGATCTTACAAAAATCTAAACTCCCTCTTATGCAAATTGCTTCTATCATTGCCCATCAACATCATGAAAAATGGGATGGGTCAGGTTATCCAAGAGCCCTCAAAGGTAAGGAGATTCATATCTTAGGTCGTATTGTCGCCTTAGCTGACGTTCTTGATGCGCTCTCTTCTTCACGAAAATATAAAAGAGGGTGGGATTTAGATGAGATCTTCTCTTTTTTAAAATCTCAAAGTGGCAAACATTTTGACCCACGTCTAGTGGATCTGTTTATGGATAATTTTGGTCTATTTCTTGAAATCCGAGACAAGTATACAGATTAATTTCTTCCTGAGGTCGTGTGATCTGAAAAATAGATCGCTAAGGCCGTCAATGAAAATAGAAGCACACCATAAATTCCAAATAAAATCGTATTTGTAATCTCCATACTATCTCCTTTGAAAGATAATTATAAAAAAACTATGTGTGAAAAAAATGACTTTCTCATTAGGTACTAAAATCGAATATAGATTTTAGTAGACTCCTTGCAAGAAGTATATTGTTAAAAATAAGCTTCAACTGTTTTATCATTTTGCTAGCTTAACCTTCTTCTTCACCTCTTTTAGATAAAACTACATACTTTTAAAATAATAGGAAACTTTATGCAAACAGCAATTTTAGGTGGTGGGTGTTTTTGGTGTGTAGAAGCGGTCTTTAACCGTGCAAAAGGTGTAGTGTCAGCTATTAGTGGGTATGCAGGTGGAGAAAACCCTAATCCAACTTATCAGCAGATCTGTACAGGTACGACTGGGCATGCTGAAGTGGTAAAGATTACCTTTGATGAGTCTATCATTTCTTATGAAGATATCTTAGATATCTTTTTTGAAATACATGACCCCACCACACTTAACCAACAAGGGGCAGATAGAGGAACCCAATACCGCTCAGTTATCTATTATCTTAATGAGGAACAAAAAGATGCCATTGAGGCGAAGGTATTTGAACTACAAAAAATACTCTCGGCTCCTGTTGTTACAGAGATTAGTCCTGAACCAGAATTTTTTGAAGCTGAAGAATACCATCAGAACTATCTTTCACTTAACCCTTCTCAAGGCTACTGTCAAGCCGTTGTTGCGCCCAAAGTGCAAAAGTTTATGATGAACTTCAAGGCCCTCATTAAGTAGTACTAACGAGCAGTATAGAAACTTTTTGCAATGGGAACAGACACAGCACCTGCCTTTGATGCGAAATGAAAAGGAACTGAAGCCGGTCCCTTCTCAAAGCTTTTAAGGGCGGATATATGCACATGTAAATGCGGACCTGAAGAGTAACCCGTATTACCAGAAGAACCAATTCTTTGATGTTTTTTCACCTCATCTCCTACCCTAACACGTACACCACCCTTGTCTAAATGCCCATACATAGCCATAGTCCCATCATCATGTTCAATAATAATATAGTTCGATTTTGAAGCAAATTCTGGTGAGAATCCATGTTCGCTATATTGTGACTGCGTGGCAATGACAATGCCATCTCGCATCGCATGTACGGGTGTGCCAATGTCCATTTTAAAGTCCAATGCATATTCGGACTTTCCATTATGGGTATATTTCCCATGAAAACCTTGGGTTAGCTGATAGGATGTACCTCTATGAAAAGGAAGTGCATAAAGGTACTCTTTATCATAATCATCAATTAAACGTCCCTTCATACTACTATAATAGGTTTGAAAAGCGCTCTTGTATTTTTTATCAATAATGCTAAAACTTAAAACGTGGTTTCGACTTTGAGCAGGAAAAGAGTCTATATAAGGAAGTTTTTTAGACGAGCTTAAATTTTCAAGCACCTTTGCTTCAACCTTTACTGTTACATCACTTACACTGTGGTTTTCAATATATAAGTCAAACCCATCCTTACGCTCTACGCTCACAATTTGAACCGGACGAGAAGTATTTGCTATGGGCTCAAAGTCTTCTAAAAATTTTCGAGCCTCTACCTTTTTTTTCGCCTCATAAAGTTGAAACATTTGATCTAAATAAGCATACGACTTTTCATCTAATTCTAGATCTTGAGATAGATACTTTAAAAACGTCACACTTTTTTTAGGATTATCTTTATAAAATCGCACCACCTTCTCTTTAAGTCTTGCATCCGTACTTATAAAGGGTAGCGGTGTTTGTATTAAGGCATAAAAGGCATTTATATTTTCATCATAAATGCTTTTATAAAGCTTCTGCTTATAGGATTTCTCAATCTTCTCATACCGTTTTTGAAGTTTTCTAAGTTTTTTTAAATACTCCTTTATCTCTGCTTTAGGAGAGTGCATATCAAGCCTAAGCCCCTCTTCAAGCAAGGTTTTAGACATCTTTTCATACTGTTCAAACAGATCTACTTCCTTACTAAACAAGGCATTTTGACCAAGAAGACTGACTGTTTTACTCTGCTTAAAAAGAGGTGTACCAAGTTGTGAATAGACACTAGGATATTCCTGTGCCTTCAATGTACACAAGAGTAAAGTGATAGATAAAAAGGTTTTGATGATTATATGATTTTGCATTACTTATTTTAGCACAGAAGCCAAAGAGAATAAAGTGTTATTATTCTAGGGAGGGGTGAAATAAAACAAGGACTTAATAATGTATTGTAAACGAAAAAATGTTTTAAAAAATATGAATCAAAACCTAGGGGAAATTTTGATTTTTAATTGTTGTTATTAGGTCTCCTTGACTTCTGATGAGGATTATATTGCGCAAATGTGTGAATAATGTGTAGATATCAATCTACACAAGAATTCAAGAAACTTTTTACTTCGTAAAACCGCCACGGCTAGTTTTGTACCCTTCGGTGAATAATGTGTAGATATCAATCTACACAAGAATTCAAGAAACTTTTTACTTTGAAAACAAGCTAACGCAGTACTAACACGCTTCATTCAAAGTAAATTTCATCTATAATACATCCATGTATTACACAAAAGAGATTATCGCCGTTGTTGATCCTATGTGTTCTTGGTGTTGGGGCTTTGCCCCAGTGCTTGAGCATTTACAAAAGAGTCTGCCTCAAACCACAAAACTCACTGTGTGTATGGGAGGACTTCGTTCAAACGGGGATCAAGCATGGACACAAGAGTTTAGAGATTTTTTACAACAGAGTTGGCAGCAGGTCCATCAGCAAACAGGGCAGGAGTTTAATTTTGACTTTTTAAAGCGTGACCATTTTGATTATAATACGGAGCCTGCGTGCAGGGCAGTATTAAGTGTTGCTACACTTGATGCAGGTAAAACATTCTCTTTCTTACATCAACTACAAAAGAGCTTCTATCAAGAAGGACGTGATATTACCCAAGATGACACGCTTGCCAAGATAGCAGAGGAGTTAGAGATCAACAAAGAAGAATTTCTAGCACTTTTTTCCTCCAAAAGCATGCAAGAAAAAACCCTCTTTGACAGTTATAAAGCGCGTTCCATGGGAGCCTCTTCTTTTCCCTCGCTTGTCTTCATTGATGAACAAGGGCATCTGTATCTCTTAAAGGGGTACAGAAGTTTTGAAGAGATTAAAAAGCATATTTTATAACAACCTCTTCTTTTTAAGATATCTTATCGTTCCTGTCACCCCTAAAACAAAGAGTAAAGCAGCAGCGATATCGTTAACCCATACCCACCAGCTACTAAAAAAAGTACCATCATGTAAGGCGAGCAAAATGGCATACAGTGACGTATCCTTACTTTGAGGTAGTGCTACCTTACTCATAGAGGAAAAAAACTGTTCTTCTCCTTTTTGAAGATTGATATCTTTAAACATATGCGGTGTATTTAAAAGCACCTCATATTTTCCATTATGTAAGATACGATTAGGCGCTCCCATCCCACTGATATAGAGCTTTTCGTCTATACGCTTCATACGGTAAGCAAAACCCTTATTTGTCATGCTCCATTTTACAAGATCATCACTCTCATACACACCATAACGATTGCCAATACGGTAACGGTTTTGGTACAGATCAACCGACCAGACATCCTCTTTTAAACTGCTATAAACAGGCGGAAGAAATGCATGGGGAATCTTCACAGAACGCATAAAGTTTGCAAGACCTTTAGGGTGGTCTAAAAAGATACCCGTGATTAATAAAATACTCAAGGGAACAAGTGCAATAATGGCAAAGATGTTAGCATGAAGGCGAATTAAGCTTCGTGAACATTGTGGATACTTTTTAAGCTTAATAAAGAGATAGACAAGATAACCACTTAAAGACAACAAGAGTAAAAATAGCGCCCCATAATCATTGATAAGCAAAGAGCTTACCCCCTCAAAAAGGCCTCGTCCATAATGCAAATCGCGCACAAACCGTGAGAGTGAGATATCATGAACCAACTCTTTATAGGGGATAGAAACACCCGTTTCCAATAAGACCTTTGCCCTCTGCTTATCCAAAAGAAAAAGTGTTTTTTTATCAGAAGAGAGCAAAAGTTCATTGTCTGAAACGGCTAGGGCATTAATAAAATGACCCCCTAAGGCATAAGGCTTCCATTGTCCGTTTTCACGTCGATAGAGCCCATCATCTGTAGCTGCGTAAAGGTGCTCACCATCACCCTTTAGGGCTAAACACTCTCTCTCAAGCACTTTGACAAACACCCCATCACTCTTTTGAAAGACACCCCGTCTACTGCCTACAACAATATCGCTCTCATCATCAGCATTGACCCAATACGCTTCAATTAACCGCTTCTCATGTTGAAATACAGAAGCAGGAACACTCTCAAAGCCCACCGTGTACAAAAATGACCAGTTTTTATGATCAAGAAAAAAGCCAGTAAACCCAAGAATAAATAGCACAACTCCTGCACTTAATCCTGAGAATTTATGAAGCTTAAAGAGCCTTACCATTTATACGCTAAACCTGCATAAAACTGTCTAGGGTCACCCGGTGTGTAGTTGTTAGTGTTGTAGCGTAAACTTGCCGCAGTAGCGTACGCTTTATCAGTAATATTCGTAACCTTAGTAAACACAGAGATAGCATCATTGTATTGGTAATCTGCTTTCAAGTGCCCTATACTATAGCCATTATATTTTTGGGTGTTTTCATCATCCATCCAATAAGATCCAACATATTGCCACTCACCCATGATACTAAGACCTTGAAGGTATTCTGGCGTATAGATAAGGCGTGCATTGGCGGTTGTATTGGGCGCTTCGGCCATCTCATTACTCCCATATGCAGCGTCATTCGCGTAGGAGTGTTTAGCATAAGAGTAAGCAAGCTTAGCCCCCCATGATGCATTCATCTGAGAAAATAGCGTTAACTCCACCCCACGATGAAGGGTACTTTCCCCATTATCATAATAATACAGACCACTCACGCTATCTTTATAACGCGTAATCGTATCATCCACACTCATGTAATACCCCGCAAGCTCCACATAACTCTTCGCGAACTCTTTTTTGATACCCACTTCATACGTGTTTGAAGTTTCCGCATCTAAATTCACATCTTCATAGCCTACTTTTTGAGAGTACAGACGTGTAGCTTGTGGGATACGAAAGCCATTAGCATAACGTGCATACAGGTTTAAGCCCTCACTTGCACTATAAACAAGAGAGAGTTTGGGACTAAGGTGATTAAAATCATCATTTCTATCTGCCCCGCGGTAGTAAGTATTAGAAGCATCTGCTCCAACACTGAGGTTATTGGTGTAAGTATAATGATTATAATCAAATCGTAGCCCCGCATTAAGCATCACCTGCTCACCAAGTTTAATATCTGAATGCAGATAGGGAGCAATCGCAAAATACTCTACATCATAATCATACAAAGCACCTTGGGTGTAACTCTTAGCACCCCAGCCTGTCGTGGTCACATCAAAGTCTTGATTGTAGGCTAAAGAGGAGTCCGTATATTCTGTATCAAACCCAAAAATAAGACGTCCCCATGACTGCTCAAGCGTGTTTTTCTGTAAAAGCCCCAGTGTCTTCTGGTCACTATCACTACTTGGAAGATTTTTTTCCCAGGTAGCCACATAACGGTTACGGTTATACCGAACATAAGGAGTAGTCGTTATTTCAAGACCATCTACACTGTAATTATCCCACTGCAAACTCAAACGGGCATAATCAAACTGACGTCTCACATCCGTCTTCTCTAAGGCTAAATTGTAATTATCATCATCACTTGGTGCAGTGTTTCTCTCTTGGATATTGGTATAATCTTCAAAACTATCAGCTTGTTCAGCGTCCGTTTTACTTCCTGTGAGCATCACTTTTAACATGTTCTCATCATTAAGCATTTCATCATACCTAAAGGTCCCCTCATAACGATCATACTGTGTATGTTGACGCCACCCACTGCTTTTGGAGTAGTTTACATTTGCGCGGTATCCACTCTCTTCATTGATACTATCACTAGCTTCTACCCCACCTGAAAGGTAGCCATGACTTCCTCCTTTCACACGCACACTACTTTCTAAGTCTTTAGAAGGGGCCTTTGCTGATTTAACATTTACCACGGCTGCTACCGCGTCTGAACCATACAGAGCCGTTCCCGCTCCCTTTAAGACCTCTACACTTTTTGCTGATTCAAAGGTCGTATACGCCAAGCCATTATGGTTAAAAAAGCCTGATGATTGTACCGGGATATCATCTTGCATAAAAAGATAGTACGGCCCTGTGGTCGAAGGAAAACGTATGGATGTTTTGTGCCCAATGATAGAACCTGTCTGCTCAATACGTACCCCTGCCATAGAGTTTAAAAGATCTTTTTGAAAGACTACCTGATCAAGTTTAATCTCTTTTTCCTCTTTGGTCGAGATGCTTAAGGCCTGTTCTGAAACCTTCTGCTCTTCTCTTAATCCCGTAACACTCACTGATTCTAAATTAATCACCTCGGCATATGTTCCAACAACACAGGCTGCTGCGATTAAACCAATCTTTACTATATTCATTACTTCATCCTATAAAATTTGGCAAAAGTTTAGAAAAATATTGTTACATTAGTGTTAATTGGTTTAACACCCCTAATTGACATTATCTATTTGTTTATGTACACTTCGATTATTATTTTCAAGAGGAAAAACGTGAGAACACCTAAGGGCTTTGGCAAGAACTATTTTTCATTATCTGCTATTTGTGCCTACTCTAGTGGTGTTGCTTTACAAGCGCAATGTTCTTCATTCACCCAGCTTTCACGTAACCTCACCTTTGAAAGCTTAGAAGAAGAGGATGAACCTCTTGAAGAGCTTGAAGCGCTGATACAAGAGAGTGCTACCCAGCCCAAATCATCTTCGTGTCACTGTAACTGCTTCTTTAAAAACCGTTTATATACCCTCAGCCAATTTTTCAAATTTCACCCACAAACCTTTTTTATCTTTTTTAAGACCCGCTCAGGCATTTCGCCACCTTAAAAGCGATACACCTCATCCAAAAAACACTCAAATATAGGAAAAAAAATGACAAAAACACTTACACTATCACTACTCAGTAGTACTCTTTTAACCAGCCTTTATGCTAACACTATCGAACTTGAAGAAGTCACCGTAGAAGCCGCCAATAGAACCCAACAAAACGTAAAAGATATTACAGAATCTGTGACTGTTATTACGGCTGAAGAGATTGAAGAGACACGAGTTAGGACTTTAGGCGAAGCCCTTTCAAGACTGAGTAATATTGCTCTGGTCAACAATGGAGGCTTAGGTAAAAGCACCTCTTTCTTAACACGGGGGATGGATTCAAAAAGAACCCTCGTTTTAATTGATGGTATTCGCTATAACAATGTCACCTTTGGTATTCAATATGAACACATTCTTCTAGATAATGTAGACCGTATTGAAATCATCAAAGGAGCACAATCAGGCGTATGGGGAGCTGACGCTAGTGCTGGTGTTATTAATATCGTCACCAAGCAAGCTCAAAAAGGAACCCACGTACTTGCAACGGCAGAAGCGGGCTCATTCAATACCCAACAAGGTAGTCTACAACTTTCTCATAAAACAGATAACTTTGATATTATCACATCCGTTTCTAGAATTAAAACCGAGGGGTTTTCAGCAGCAGAGCCCAATAGTGGTACAACAGACTTTGGTAAAAGAGGGGATGAGTTAGGCTATGAAAAAGATGCCTATACTAATAATACTTACAACATCAAATTAGGTTATAACTTTACAGAACAAGACAGAATAGAAGCAAGTTACCAAAGAATAGATGCCTTTACGGAATATGATGGTTCAGCATATAATTTTACAACAGGAAATTATGAAACTGCGGATGCTGAAAACTATGATGACCTTGGATTTGGCGTTTCAACTTATTTTGAACAAACAGATAACCGTTTTTACTCAGCCGCATATAAACACAAAGACAAGCTAAATGATGTAGCCCTACAATATAGCTACTCTTATTTTAATAACAAAACGTCAAAGTATAAAGGTAATGTTCAAGAAACTTCACTTCAAGACCGTATCGATTACATGGACAACTCTTTTCTTCGTATGGGTGGAAGCTATCAACATTTTGAACACGAGGCTATTAATGGCGTTGATAACAAAAACTATAATGGAAAAGCTCTCTACCTTAGCAATTACAATAAGTTCACACCTCTTACTTCTTTAGGTGATACCATCTTCACGCAGTCTTTGCGTTACGATAACTTTAGTGCATTTGAAAATAAAACAACAGGAAAATTAGGGGCGAAACAGTTTGTCCATGAAGACATTTATCTTTCAGCTAATTATGGTTCAGCCTATAACATTCCTTCCCTATCACAACTGTATGGAAACTTTGGAGCCAATCCAAACCTCGCACCTGAAAAAACAAAATCAGCTGATATCACCCTGGGTAATGATGAACTTTCATTGACCTATTTTTACAATAAGGTCGATAATCTCATCGATTATGACTTCACCTTAGGCTATCAAAACATTTCAGGTGTTTCTCGATTCAAGGGAGTTGAGATTGCTTATAACGATGACTTTTTTGATCTCTTTGCACTTAATCTAGGCTACACCTATCTTGATGCAAAAAATGCAGATGGTGAGTTTTTACGTTCACGCCCTAAACACCAAATTGATGGAAATCTTGTTTATTATGTATCTGAAGACTTAAACATTGGGTTAAATGGACAATATATCGGTGAACGTTACGATAATGATGACCGTCAAGGTGCTCAAACAGGCAAATATGCTGTCTTTAATGCCGTCATAAACTACACCATTAATGATAATTTCACTGTTTATGGAAAAATCGATAATATCACGGACAAGTACTACCAAGTACGTGATGGGTATGCAACAGCTGAACGTTCCTATTATGCAGGTATCAATGCCTCTTTTTAGAAGCATTTTGATATAGTAACTTATGCAAAAAATCTCTTTACACACTTCACCTTTTAAAGACAAAAAAGCGGACTTCCTCTTAGCTGCTTGTGTCACCCATACCTGCGAGATACCCCAGCTTACCCAAGCGGGTATACCGGGTAAGATTCCTTTAACACCCACACTTGATTCTGAATTTATTACTACAGGGCAGGTCTTTTCCTTAGGAGAGATTGCTGAAACACCTAAGGGGGTCCCTACCCCTGCTCTTATCACCAGAGCCGTTCAAGAACTTACTCCCTTTAGCTCCTTACAAATCCTGAACCTTGGACTTGAGATAGCCCCTCAAAAGTGTAAGCTTATAGATTTCGAGATTGAGCCTAGTCTTAGTATCACAAATGAAAAAAGTTTTGATGCTAAGGCTGTTTTTGATAAGGGTTTTACCTACGGTAAAAGCTATGAACTTAAGAGTGATTATCTCATCCTAGGGGAGAGTACTCCTTCAGGGACTACAACGGCTCAAACCTCTGTTAGTGCACTTGACTATCAAACAGAGGGCCTTTTTGCCTCTTCTTTTAAAGACGCACCTACTTCTATCAAAGAAGCAACTATAACCACCTCTTTAGCGAAGCTACATCCCAATATGTCACTATTTGAGAAGCTAGGTCATACCGCGGATAATATGCTGATGTTTACCGCAGGCTTTATTCTTTCAGCTTCAAGACGTTTTGATATTGTACTTGCGGGTGGGACACAGATGGCTGCAGCTCTTTTAATTGCAAACAAAGTAGCCATTAGAGACGCTATTCATCATGATCATAGACATATTCATCTGTGTACAACACAATGGATAGCTGAAGATAAAAACTCAGATATTGAAGGTTTGCTCAAGCAACTTGATTACAGGCTTAAGGCTTATTATGCAGATTTTTCTTTTGAAGATTCACAACACCCTGCGCTTAAACTTTATGATGAGGGTGAAGCCAAAGAAGGTGTGGGTGCGGGTGCTAGTATAGCCTATGCCTTTTCGCATGGTATCTCTCAAAAAGAGTTAACTGAAAAAATAGAATCCTACCTTGGCTAGTCACCTCAGTATCTTTGGAACTTCATCTGATGCAGGCAAGTCCACCCTTGCCTTTGCCCTTACCTATCTTTTACATCAACAAGGATTAAAGGTAGCCCCATTTAAGGCGCAAAATGTCTCAAACAACGCTTATGTCTGTGACACAGGTGGTGAGATAGCTATTCCTCAACACTTTGCAGCTGAAGCCATTAGTTTACCCACTACCCCTTTCATGAACCCCGTTCTTTTAAAATCAGGTAGTCATAATAAGGCCTCACTCATCCTCAATGGCTTTGCCACAAGTGAGCAAGATGTTAAAGAGTATTATGCAAATATTAACAGCTTAAAACCAATCGTTAAAAAAGCTTTTGAAACACTGAATGAAAATTATGAGCATATCATAGCCGAGGGTGCGGGTTCACCTGTTGAACTTAACCTTATGGATAAAGACTTATCAAACATCTACATCGCTTCTGAATTTAATACTAAAATCATCTTAGTCGCAGACATCGAAAAAGGTGGGGTTTTCGCTTCTATTTATGGGGTCTATCATCTACTTCCTCAGGCATTAAAACAAAATGTCATCGGAGTAATTATCAATAAATTTAGAGGGGATGATAGCCTTTTTGATGAAGGCATACGAATTATCGAAGAGGAGTTTGGCTTAAAAGTCTTAGGCCTTATTCCCTATAAGTCCTTTAATCTTGGTTTTGAAGATTCTCAATCGCTTATGAACTATACACAAAACAAGCCTCAAGCAAAGATAAATGTTGCCGTTATCAAACTTCCCCATATCTCTAATTTTACTGACTTTGAACCGCTGATTAATGATAAAGAGGTCATGGTTAGCTTCATCGACTCTTTTTCACATCTTAATCACTTTGACTTAGTTATTATTCCGGGTTCTAAACGTACTATTTTTGATTTGAAATGGCTCAAAGAGTTAGGATTTGAAAAAGCACTCAAAAGCTACAAGGGTCTACTATTAGGCATCTGTGGCGGATATGAGATGATGTTTGAAACCCTTTATGATGAAGATGGTGTAGAAGAGGCACCTTTTACAAAAGTTACTGGGCTTAACTATATACAAGAGACCCTCACCTTTTACAAGAAGAAGACCTTAAAAAAACAGACCTACGAACAATTTGGGCTTACTCTTAAAGGCTATGAAATACATCATGGCGCAACACCAAAAGCGTTTTTACATACAGATAAGGTTTATGGAAGCTTTTTACATGGTATCTTTGATAATGATGCTTTTAGAAACCTTCTTTTTACTAAGATTACTTCACACTATAAAGGGTATAATTTTAAAGATTTTAAGGCTCAAAAAATTCATTCTTATTGTGCTTTTATCAATGAGAACATTGATTTACAAAGCATTAAGCAGGAGATACAATGAAAGCACTCTTTATAGGTGGTATTAAAAGTGGAAAGTCCCTCCATGCAGAACAATTCTGTCTTAAATATGCTAAAAACTTGCCTATCTATCTTGCTACCACTGAATTCATCGATAATGAGATGCAAGAACGCATTGAAAGACACAAGCTTCAAAGGTCTCAAAACTTCTTAACTAAAGAAGAACCGCTTAATCTGCTTGAGGCCATAACTCCTATAAAAAACCTTGTGCTTGTAGAGTGTATCTCTATGTGGATTAATAATATGCTCTATCATGGATTTAGCGAAGAGGATATACTTGAACATACTTCTAAGGTTTTAGAACTTCCTCATGACATAGTCTTTGTGCAAAATGATGTGGGTGCGGGTGTCATTTCTGATAATGAACTTGCGCGAAAGTATGTAGATATCTCAGGCAAGCTCTCTCAAATAATTGCCAAAAAGTGTGATAAGGTTTTTCATGTTATTGCCGGTATTTCAACACAGATTAAAGGCAAGCAGTGATTAAAAAAGCCGCCATGGGATTTTCTCTTGCAATTAATATGCTTACGACGCTTCCTTTTTTTCGTGTGCATAACTTCTTTACCGGTATCAACGGATACGCCGTTATGTTTTACCCCCTCGTTGGTTTGCTTTTAGGGAGTATCTTATACGCGCTATCTCTTTTACTAGAGCCTTACATTCCATCTTCTCATCTGCATGTTTTACTCTTTGCCCTTTGGGTGATTTTAACAGGAGCACTTCACTTGGATGGGCTATCTGACGCGATAGATGCACTCTTTGTGCCTAAAGAACGCGCCGTAGAAGTGATGAAAGATCCTCATGTTGGGGCAATGGGTATGACCTATACAGGGGTGTTTTTGATTGTAAAAGCTTCGGCACTTATTGTTATTGACGCGCTCTATTTTCTTCCTCTTGTGCTGATGCTATCACGCTTTAATGTCGTTTTAGCCATTTACTTCCTCCCTTATATCCGAGAAAATGGTATGAGTACCTTAGCCAAACAAGAGTTTACAAAACCTCAACTTATTACCTCTATACTCATCGTTTTACTAAGTGCTATCTTGTTTGACAATGGCCTGATACTTTTGGCCCTTGCTCTTTTATCTTTACTCTTTTTCAAGCTCTGGTTTACTTCTCGTTTTGGTGGGTTTTCAGGAGATCTATATGGCTTTATGATTGAGGGGACAGAACTTATCTTACTGCATGGGGTAATGCTCTTATGTTAATCACACTTGTGCGCCATGGTGAAGTTGAAGAAGCCTATCATAAACGTTATAATGGGCATATTGATATTGGCCTTTCAATAAAAGGAAGAGCTGAAGCAAAGGCACTTGGTCTTGCTTTAAGAACAAAAAACTTTGAGGCAATTTTCAGCTCAGACTTAAAGCGTTGTAAACAGACATTAGAGGGCATTGATCTAGATATAAGGCCCACCTATACCTCTATGTTACGAGAGAAATCTTGGGGACGGCATGAGGGGAAAAGTTTTGATGAGATTATTGCCATGGAAGATTTTAAGTATGAAAATTTTGAACAGTGGATCAATGCTCTTGATGGGGAGCCTTATTCTAGCTACATCCAACGCATTGAGAACTTTTTTAAGGGCTTTTTACCTGAAGCTTCGAGTGCAGAGGTCTTAGTGATAACACATGCAGGCGTGATTCGGGTCTTGATGCACCTGCTTCAAGGTATTAGTTTAGAAGAGGCTTTCTCTAAACCTTTTGCTTATGCCAATTATATTACCCTAGATACACACACTTGGGAATTTTCGGAGTTACAATGCGTTTAGTTTTTTTACTTTTTCTCAGCCTTAACCTTTATGCTAGTGAACGTATCGTTACTTTGGCACCTTCTATTAGTGAGATTGTTTTTGCCCTTGGGAAAGGAGATGCGCTTGTAGGGGTAAGTGAGTATGCTTCTTATCCACCTGAAGTGAAAAAAGTTACCAAAATAGGAGGATACTCCAACCCCTCTTTAGAAAAGATTTTTGCACTCAACCCCACCTTAGTCATAGGTCAGAGCCATTATAACAAGACCCTTGGACAGCTTAATAAACTCGGTATTAAAACCTTAAGCTTAGAGATGAGTACCATCAGCACCATTCAAGACACTATTAAAAAAATTGCTAAGGCACTTCATGCAGACCCCACCCCACTTTTAGTGCCTATTGAAGACGCCATTAAAACTTCTAAGTCATACACTAAAAGCAGTGAGCGTGTTTTGATTGTGTATGGACTCTCTATGGATCTAAACCGAGGGCTTTATATCGCTGGGCATAATATTTTTTATGAAGATATCATCACCCTATGCGGGGCTAAAAATGCCTACGAGCAAGAGGGCCTTAGCCAACCGGTACTGCATTATGAGGGGCTTATCAAACTCAACCCTGATAAGGTCATTCTCTTACATCACAGTGCTACCGATGGAGAGGTGAACTTCAACAAGGCCAAGGCCCTTTGGTATAGTATCCCCATCAATGCAGGTAAAAACAAGCAGGTCTATATCTTAAGTCAAGACTACCTCTCCATCCCTTCACACCGAGTCGCTCAAAGTATCTCTACCTTATGTGAGGTGATACGCCCATGAAAGTCACTAAGCTCTACGCCGCCTATGCAGACCAAAGTATTTTAGAAGATATCAACTTTGAACTTAAGTCACATCTGAGTATTTTAGGGGCCAATGGTTCAGGAAAAAGTACCTTAGCCAAGGCCTTATGTGGGTTACTTGAGTATGAGGGTTCTATCCGTTTAAATGGACAAGAGTTAAGAGAGATTCCTGCCATTGAAAGAGCCAAGTCCATTGCCTACATTCCTGCTAAAATGCAAAGTTATGAGCTTTTTACGACGGTTGAAGACTTTGTGTTACTAGGACGTTACCCTTATAAACAGAGCTTTAAAGACTATAGCCAAGACGATAAAGAGCTCGTGCAAACCATACTCAATGAACTCAATATTGCCCATCTCAAACAACAAGCCCTACATCAACTTAGCTCAGGGGAACAACAGCTCACCCTCATTGCCCAGGCCTTAGCCCAGGAGAGCAAGATACTCATCTTTGATGAGCCCACCGCCAATCTTGATCCTAAAAATACGGCACTTTTTGTAAAAGAGCTTCAAAAGCTTCGTCAAAATCATACAACAATATTAATCACCCATGATATCCAACTTGCTTCTTTTTTCAATGACGCAGTACTCTTTATCCAAGATAAACAAGCACACTATTATAAACACGACTTTTTCAAAACACAGACCCTCAAAGAGGCCTATGGCATAGACTTTACAAGCAGCAACGGTCTTATAGGAGTTGCTTATGATTAAGAATGTACTCTGGTTAAGCCTAATCACTGTTGCCCTTCTCTCACCCTTTGTTGGTACAGCGCATCTAGAATATCGTGATTTATTAGAAACAGGCTCACTCTCACAACGTATCTTTTTAGAACTTCGCTTGCCTCGGGTCTTGTTAGCTTTTTTTGTTGGGGGTATCTTAGCATTGTGCGGGCTTCTCTTTCAGACCCTCTTTCGAAATGCTCTGATGACGCCTTTTACACTGGGAGTCTCTGGCGGAGCAGTTTTAGGAGCCGGTGTGGCTATCAAGCTTGGGCTAGGACTACTTTTAGGCATCTCTGCTGTTTCACTTTTTGGTTTTTTAGGCGCACTGCTTACGGTAATCTTACTGATTACACTTTCTCGTTATCTTAAAAGAGCCGAACAAGAGTCACTGCTGCTCTTAGGAATTGCCCTCTCCTTTTTTTACACCTCCGCACTCATGGTCATCTTCTACCTTAGCTCCTTTACGGAAACTACGACCATCATGCGTTTTACCATGGGGAGTCTCTCTATTGTCGGATTTGAAAGTGTTATCTTGCTTAGCGTGATTGCCGTGAGTCTGCTTATAGTGCTTTACACCAAACGTTTTGAACTTCAAATCCTTGCTATATCGGATGAACAGGCAGCTTTAAAAGGAATCAACACCCAAAGACTTACCTACTTTTTTCTTATTACTGCCTCACTGGCTATTGGAATCTTAGTTAGTCTTACGGGGCCTATTGGTTTTATTGGTCTGATTATTCCCCACATGCTTCGAAAACTCTATCAAAGAGCCGTAGATAAACTTATCTTTCCTGTCTTTATCTTAGGGGGATTTTTCTTACTGGCCTGTGACACCTTGGCCCGCTATCTTTCTCATAGCTCTGAAATCCCTATTGGCGTCATCACGGCACTTATCGGAGGACCATTCTTTATCTATCTGATTATCTCTAAACAGCGCTAATTTTAATATTTTATTAATACAAATGTAACAAACTTTTCTTATAATATTTATAATTTAAACTTAATATATTGGAGACCTTATGGAATCAACTGACTTATGGACAATTTTCATTGTAGCACTATTAGGTTCTATTGGACACTGTATCGGTATGTGTGGAGGCTTTGTCCTCGCTTATTCTACTTCAAAAATAGAGCCAAGTCGCTCTAAATACTTTCAAACTTTTGCGCATTTACTTTATTCAGCAGGACGTATAATCTCGTATATGTTCATTGGTGCACTCTTTGGCTATTTAGGTTCTGCTATTGGGTTTTCACTTATGGCGAAAGGTGTCCTGTTTATTATTATTGGTGTTACGATGGTTTTCATAGGTCTCTCTTTAAGTGGAAAATTAAAATTTTTGACACTCATTGAACATTCTCTTGCCCAGTCTTCACTTTTTAAGAAACTGTTCAAACGTGTCATACAGTCTAAGAGCCTACCTAGCTTCTTATATATGGGCATTCTAAATGGTCTTATTCCCTGTGGTCTCGTCTACTTCTTTGCTACTGCCTCAATCGCTTCTGGTTCTGCTTTCATGGGAGCTATTGTCATGCTAGTATTTGGACTTGCAACAGTTCCAACTCTATTTGTTGTGGGAATGTTAAGTAGTTTTATCTCACAAATGTCATGGAGAAAGTATGCCCTTAGTATGGCGGCCATTATTATTAGTCTATATGGTATTTATACTGGGTTTAAAGGAGTAATGATGATACAAAAACCTGAAATAATTAAAACTAAGATGATGAAAATGAAAAAGGAACTAAGGAGTCAAGAAAAAACCTTGCTCCCTTAACAACATTATTTTAATGCAATTAGATAAATACGTCCATCTCGGTTGATATAAACACGTTTGTACTCATTTTTATAAGCATTCAATACCTTTTGAAGGTCTTTGATTGAGCTAATATCATTCTCTTCTACTTGGATAATAATATCACCCACACGGATACCTTGACCTAAGGCTTCAGAGTTCTTATCTACTCCTTGAACCATCACCCCACGAACATCTCTAGCAATGCGGTATTGATAACGTAGCTTATCATCAAGTTCAACCAGCTTCAAACCAGCAAAAACACTCTCCCCTAAGCTATCACTGAGGTTAGGTTGTAGCGCTACCATCACCGTATCACGTTTTTTAGAACGTTCATATTCAATTTTAACCTTCGTACCTGGTTTTAAACGACCAATGGCATTTTTAAGATCAGAAGCATTTTTAATCTCCGTCTTACCGACCTTAGTAATCAGATCGCCACGCATAAGACCCGCTTCTAAGGCAGCAGAACCTGGGGTCACATCAATAACAAGTGCCCCTCTCTCTTGGGTATACAGACCTTTTAAATTCTCTTCAAGATTTCCTATCTGAACTCCAAGATAGGCACGTTTAACCTTCCCATCTTCCATAAGTCGAGGAAGTACATCTTTGAGCATGTTTACCTCAATGGCAAAACCGATACCGTTGTTTCCTCCACTACGAGATAAAATGGCGGTATTGATGCCAATAAGTGCGCCACGGCTATCGACAAGTGCACCTCCTGAATTTCCGGGGTTGATAGAAGCATCCGTTTGAATAAAGTTCTCATACTCATTGATCCCTATAGTATTTTTATGCTGGGCAGAGATAATGCCTTGGGTCACACTCTGTCCTACGCCAAAAGGGTTTCCAATGGCAAAAACCAAATCTCCTACTTCAAGCTCCGATGAATCTCCTAAATAAATAGAAGGCAATTTCTCTTTCACCTCAATTTTAATGAGTGCAATATCACTCTTAGGATCCGTTCCAACCAATTTAGCCTCATAGGTCTTAGAACTCTGTGGCAAGGTCACTGTAATCTCATCTGCATGTTCTATCACATGGTTGTTTGTCACAATATAGCCATCCTCACTAACGATGACCCCTGAGCCTAAGCCCTTACGTTTTTGAGGGGCTTGGGGTGCATATCGACGCCCAAAGAAGTCTTGAAAAAACTCTTGCATCTGAATGTTTTGTGGGCTGTTTTGTGTTGTAGCAATGTGTACCACAGAAGGGGTCACCCCCTTAAGTACATCATGATACGAGTAGATGGTATTTGAAGCAACAGGATTTAAGCGTTTAAGCTCTGTCTTGGCATTGTTAAAATTAATGCTTTCTGCACTTAGAAGAGAGATACACATTAGAAGTAGTGAAAATTGTTTTCTCATTAGTCTATCCTTTTTAAAGAAAGGATAAAAAAGTGATGTGTGAAAATTGTGTGAAGCCTAGGCTATCTTCTATGGAGAGAAAGTTTTACACTTAGCCGTGTCAAAATGACTAAGCAAGTCTCATTAGTTTACTTCTTTTTAACAGCCTTTGGTTCTTCTTTACTTTTGTCATAAAAATAATTTGTTGCTTCCACAAATCCATCCACTGAACCACAGTCAAAACGCTCACCTTTAAATTTATAGGCAAGTACCATCCCTTGTTTCGCTTGAGTAAGAAGGGCATCTGTGATTTGAACCTCAGCATTTTTACCCGGTTTAGTCTCTCTTATCACATCAAAAATATCTGGTGTTAAGATATAACGACCAATAATAGCAAGATTAGAAGGGGCATCTTTTGGATCAGGTTTTTCTACCATATCTGTAATCATATAGACTCCCTCTTCTATCGCATTTCCTGCAATAACCCCATATTTATGGGTCTCTTCTTTAGGCACCTCTTCAATAGCAACGATACAACATTGATATTTCTCATACAGCTTTACCATTTGAGAAAGCACCCCATTGTTTCCATTTCCATCACATAGGTCATCTGCAAGTACCACTGCAAATGGCTCATTTCCAATAAGTGTCTCACCTGTTAAAATAGCATGTCCAAGTCCCTTCATCTCTACCTGACGCGTATAAGAGAAAGTACACTTATTAATTAAGCCACGAATACTGTTTAGTAGAGGCTCTTTAGAGGTCCCTTTAATCTGGTTTTCAAGTTCATACGAGATATCAAAGTGATCTTCAATCGCGCGTTTCCCACGACCTGTAACAATCGCCATCGTACTCATCCCTGCTTCAACTGCCTCTTCTACCCCATACTCAATGAGTGGACGTGTTAGCACTGGAAGCATCTCTTTTGGCATTGCCTTGGTTGCTGGAAGAAAACGTGTTCCATACCCCGCTGCTGGAAACAGACATTTTTTAATCATTATGAAATCCTATACATATTAAAATTTAACGAATTATACCAATTAATTATAACAATTAGTTTACATGCCTATAATTCTCAATGAAGTTCAGCTATTTCCACTTAAAAAAGCAATAATTCCATTTTTCTGTATCAGTTTCTCATACTGTTTAGTTTGAGAGATGGCCTCCTCTTGACTAATCGATGAAGCTGCCTTACTCTTAATCACATGATTAGAAAGTACAAGACCACTCTTATCAACGGCTTTAATCGTCGTCGTACGTATCACTATCTTCATCTTTGCAATTTTTGAATTGGTGGTTTTATAGTGCTTCAGCTCAGCCTTCGTAGAGAGTTGAATCTTCACATTGGCTTTTTTACTACTAAGCTTAATATTATTAGCACTTAACTTCTCTTTAATAAGCAGGGCTAAGGCAGCGGAGTTTTTATCGGCTGAGATGGAAAAAACAGCTCCGTTTTCAATCGTTTTAAGTCTGTCTTCACTGGCACTGTAGTTCTTGCGATAGACCAAGTCATTAAAACCTGGCTTCATCGCTTCTAAAAGGAGCAGATATTCTTGTGCCTTTTGCATATCACTGCGTACTTTTACAGAAAGTTTTAGTTGTGAAAACATAGAAGATTTTTCTATAATATCCATCTGTTTAACTATAGCACTATCTAAATGCTTCAACTTTTTCACATAACTTTGAAACAAAATTTTTCGGTCTACCTTAACTAAGGCTTCTATCCCCCCTTCACTCTCTCGGGTTTGCTCTATATTCACGCCAGAAAACTCTATGGTTTTTGCAACTGCTTTTACCTTTGATCTAACCTCTTGTGAACTTGATTCACGTCCATCTTCTCGGTTTACTAAGAGTTCATTATCAAGAGAAGAACTCACAGAGACAGAGATTCGTGAGGCGATGTCAGCTAAGGCACTGTTTTTTGCCAAAGAGACACTCTCACCTTCGCCTAAGGCATAAAAGTATTGTACACTGTCTGAAGGGACTTGTATTTGACTCCTTAGAGACGGCTCTTGCTTTGGTGATGCCCCCCCGCCACAAGCACTCAACAACAAACTTCCTACAAGCATCATACTGTATCTAAATTTCATCTTTTTTCCTTAGCTTTATGTCTGTTCTGGTGGTTCATCATCTTCATCAGAGTCCTCTTCAAGTTCGCTCGCTTCAACAATGATTTCAGCAATATCTTCATACTGTTCTGCAAGGTAAGCCTGCTTAATCGCATAATAACTTCCAATAGCAATAGCAGGAAGCGCATACAGAGCATTTTTAGCCAGACGTTTCAAGCGTTCATCAAACAAATCTGCCTTCTCACGCGGAATATAGATCCTAGCAAAAGCCAGCGTTGTCATCTCTTTAGGAAAATCTTCTAATATCTTCGTCGTTGACAACATCGTTGCTGAAAGGGCGAAGGCCGCACCTGCTTCTAAGGCTCCTTGTTTAATAGCAGAAGAGGCTAAGAGAATGTTTTCTGCCAAGGCTACCTGCTCCTTATCCAGTTCTATATCACTCTCAAGTGCTTGTGTCGCTGCTTCTAAGAGGGTGATATAAATGCTCTCTTTTTCATCTGCTTCTAACTGTTTTTGCTCTATATTTGTGTCAAGACTTAAGACCTTTTGTCTCAGTTCAAAAATCTCTTCACCACTCAGTACTTCTGCAATTACACCGTTTTCATCTACACTTGGTGAGCTGCTGTTGGTTTTAATCTCTGTCTCATACCTCGCTTTTTCAGCTTTCATCTCAGCCACTTCAAAAAAAGTATCCACCATCTCTACACGTGCTTCTTGCAACTCTTTTTGATAATTTGTTGGCATCAGTGAGATCAATGCTTCATTGATACTCGCATACACATTTGAGTGTATTGATTCAACTTGTTTAAGCTCTCCATCTTTAAAAGTATGAAAAGTAGAAAGATCTGTTTCTATATCAAAAAATGTTGGCCAATTCTTCTCATCTGGGCCGTAGAGGATAACCGCTCGATTCAGTGCAGTGTAGGTTAGATTACTCACCTTAGGCGCGGGTAAAAAAATAATCCCACCGAGTTGTGACTTTTGATACAGGTCAGTGTATTCATGTGTAGCCACATACGCGTCGTCTTGCAGTGCCTTTACAATAATCTCTTTGTTTGCTTCAAACACAGCTTCATCATTTAAGGCATCTGGCCAGAGTGCATCCGCAGAAATTGGCATGTTGGCAATAATCGTATTCGTACGTACCATGGACATCCCCACCACAATCCTATTGGCTTGGTTTTCCAAGGAGGGAACCTCGGCAAAGCCTTCTGTTCCACTTTTCATTACAGAACACCCGCCCATAACCATCATAGCACAGGCCAACGCAAGATTATAAATCACATTCTTATACATTTTCATCTCTTTGTAGACTTAATTCTTATTCGCTTTGACCATAGATATCGTCTAACTCATCCGACAAGTTTTTATTTTTATCTTTTTGTGCTTGCGTCATTTGAAAGAGCCTGTAAAAGTTATCAAATCTTGCTTTCGCATTTACAACAAGATCATCACTTAAGCCCCCTTTTTGCATGGCTTTGGTGTAGGCTCTTTTAGCACTCTTAAAGGCTTTTAACTCTCCAGTCTTAGCCCCTAATCCCTCATATAAGATGGCAAGGTTATAATAATAACTCATATCCTTACTTCCATCATACATCTGCATATCTTCCACCGCGGATTCAAAGTTACCACGCTTCGCATAGGTGATGATGTAATCAAGTTCACTTGGCATGGACTTAAACTCACGTAACTGGCGTGTTTTTAGTGGGGTAATATCAGCAACAAACTTTTTACTAACCTCTTTTCCAAGGTCTAAAAGTACCTGTGACTTTGACGGCAGTTTGTGAGCATTGGAAGAGTAACGCCTTGCTTTGGCACTATAGGTCTTTGAAAGGTACTCCGTTATCCCTTTTGTAATAGTAAAAGAGACCTGAATGTCTGCATTGATGTTATTAGCTGTTTTTTCATACTCATAGGCAATAACATGCATATTTAAAGCCACATTTGCCGTATCAAAGATAGGATAAATTGAGATAAAGTTTGTCTCAGTGAGCCCTTGCTTAATCGCATTGATTAAAATCGCGTCCAGCTGTTTTTTATCATTAGAAGCTTCACCTTGGATATCAGGGTTAATGGCCAATGCCATATAACTCCCCTCTCGTACATCACCCCCACTCTCAATCTCTGAAAGTTTTTTGTACTCTTTAGGTGGTGAGTAAGACGGAATAACAATCTTCGCATTTGAGCATCCACTCATCCATACTGCTATAAGTAAAGTAAAAGCACCACAATAATACAGCCTCATTCAAACCCCTTATTAAAATCGCTTCATTGATTCTAATACAGACATTATAAATCTGCTATAAAGTTTACTAATATTAGCCTATAAATGCGTATATCTTTTGTTTTTGTATTTAAAAGGTCCATCCAAAATAGACGATAAGAAAACCAACTGCATTTAAATCACCAAAGGAGACAGAAGGAACATAAGCAAAATTAGCCGAAAAGTCCTTATAATACAAGGAGCTAAGCGGCGCCGCACCTACAAGAAAGTCATATTGTGCTTCCTCAGGACTCACCCCTTTTTTATAATTATCTTTTTTTAGCATCACAAAGCTAGCTACCCCTATGGAAATCGCTAAATCTTTGGAGAGCTTATAACGAATGTTAGGTGAGACAGAGAGGGTGTATTGCCACTCATCAAAGGAGTCTTTTAAGGCGGTGATATTGGTTCCAAGGTAGAGTTCATCATACTCCTTAAAAGTCGTAAATTCATATCCCAGTCCATAATTAAATTCATTATAGCTATACCCATCAGGGCGGGTTGATTGTTCATGCTTGGTAAACCCAGAGATTAAAAGTCTGTTTTCATTTGCACTTACAATAGATGTTAAAAAAATCAATAACATAAACACATAAGGCATAATTAACCTTTCATAATATTTTAAAATATTTAGAAACTAAATTATGGTAACAAATTGGTTACATTTTAAAAGCATTCATTCAAAAGTAAAAAGATAAGTAAAGATTATATTAAGAAGAGTAGCAACAGTATCTTAGATAGCTTAAACAAGTCTATCTAAGGGAGGGGAACTTTAAGAGATAGCATCCTTTACAATCTCTTGGGCTTCCGCCTGAATCTGCTGTAGATGCTCTTGTGAGATAAAACTTTCAGCATAAATCTTATAAATATCTTCGGTACCAGAAGGACGCGCAGCAAACCATCCATTTGCACTCTGTACCTTAAGCCCACCAATCTTAGCCCCATTTCCACTCGCCTTAGTAAAAATTCCCGTGATTGTTTCACCTGCCATCTGTGTAGATGTAACATTATCGGCTGAAAGATTTTTAAGAATGGCTTTTTGCGAGGCATTAGCGGCCACGTCAATACGCTCATAATACGAACGTCCAAACTCTGCTTCAAAATCTTGATAGATTTGACCCGGGTCTTTGTTGAGTTTGGCTCTAATCTCAGCTGCTAAAAGGTTTAAAATAATCCCGTCCTTATCTGTTGACCAGACTGAAGCATCTTGACGCAAAAAGGATGCCCCCGCACTCTCTTCACCGCCAAAGCCTAAACTCCCCTCATACAGTCCCTCAACAAACCACTTAAAGCCCACCGGTACTTCTACAAGCTTTTTATCTAAAGACGTGGCAATGCGGTCTATCATAGAACTTGATACTAAAGTCTTACCAATACCTAAATCCTTACTCCAAGCATTTCTATGTGAAAAAAGATACCAAATAGCGACAGAGAGATAATGATTAGGATTCATCAGCCCCACACTCGGTGTAACAATACCGTGTCGGTCGAAATCAGGATCATTTCCAAAAGCGATGTCATAATCCTCTTTTAGTCTTATCAGCGAAGCCATAGCAAAAGGCGATGAACAGTCCATACGGATCTTCCCATCATGATCACAACTCATAAAAGAAAAGGTCGGATCCACTTCAGTATTGACAATATCCATACCCAGACCATAAACCTCATTAATCTTTTCATACACTTCTATTCCAGACCCGCCCATAGGGTCCACACCAATTTTTAAATTTGCTTCTTTTATTGCTTGCATATCGATAATCTCAGTAAGTGCATGCACATAAGGTGAGACAAAATCAAATTCTTTAACTAAATCACTCTTTTTAAGTGCTTCAAGTGAAACCTTTTTCACCTCTTCTAAATTGTTTTTTAAAATAGCATTGGCTCTGTCTTGAATGATGTTTGTCATATCTGAATCAGCGGGTCCACCATTAGGTGGGTTATATTTAAAGCCCCCATCACTTGGAGGGTTATGAGAAGGAGTAATCACCACCCCATCACACTTTTCATCTGCTGTTTTATTGGCCTCAAGGACGCTAAAAGAGATAAGCGGAGTGGGTGTATAGCCATTATTTTGAGCTATCTTACAAGTCACACCATTGGCGACACATACTTGCAAGGCAGTAAGTTGCGCCGGTTCAGAAAGCGCGTGGGTATCTTTTCCAATGAAAAGTGTTCCCTTTATCCCTGCACTTTGTCGATACTCACACAGCGCCTGTGTAATAGCAAAAATGTGATCTTCATTAAAACTACTTTTTAAAGATGAACCCCGATGTCCCGAGGTTCCAAAAACTACGCTCTGTTCAGGCTGAGTACTGTCAGGCTTTTGTGAGTAATAGGCCTTAGTCAGTGTGCTAATATCTTCTAGTATTTCTTGTGGTGCTTTTTTTCCAGCATTTGGATGTGACATGGTATCCCCTTCGATTGATGGGGGAATTATATCATGTACACAAAGATAAACAATTAAAAACTGTTTAAATAATAAGCAGCCTTAAGCTTCACTCTCTTCAGTATAAAGACTCAAAGATGGATAAGCAAATTCTAAATTATTAGCTTCAAAAATACTCATGATTTTGAACATAATATCTTCTTTAACTTCTAACCATTCACTCCATACCACCGTTTTAGCAAAACAGTAGACTAAAATATTGATGCTTGAGTCTGAAAATTCATCTAAATAGACCATCAAAAGCTTTTTAATCCCGGCCTCATCTTCTTGAGCTACAAGTTTAGAATACCGTGACTCTGAGTAGGTAAATTCAGTTTTTTCAGAAGCGATGCCCTTATGTGTTGCCAACATCTCTTTGATCTGTTTGAGTGCATTTTGTATATCTTCATGCTTTGAATCATACCGCACCCCTAAACTCATCTTAATCCGTCGTCCTAACTTTCTTCGGCTCCAATTACGTACATCTGAACTCGCAATCGTCGCATTAGGAATCGAGATAAGTGAATTATCAAAGGTTCTTAAGGTGGTCACACGAAGACCAATCTCAACAATCACGCCCTCTTTCCCATCGACTTCAATCCAATCGCCTTGTGAGAAAATATCTGAAAACAAAATTGCAACGGTTCCAATGAAGTTAGACAGCGTCTCTTTTGCCGCAAAAGCTACCGCAAAACCACCAATTCCAAGACCTGAAAGAATGGCAGTCAAGTTCGCTCCTGCAAAATGCAAGACCACTAACAATCCGATCGTCCATATCACAAAGTTAATCACCTTGATACTAAGATTGACCACCTCATTTTTCACACTTAATTTACTACGATTAATCTTAGTTAGATTAATAGTGACAATTGAGTTAGCAAGTGCATATATCAAGTAAGTGAACAGAAGTGTATAGGTGATTTTATATAAGGTATCCACCAGTTCAATAGAATTAAAATCATTATAGATAAACAAAACCAACTGTGTAAAAAAGGTGATGACAAGAAGTCCAACTGTCCTTGTTGTCCCTTTTAATACATCTTGTACAAAGTTCTCATGTTTTAAAAGCCTAAAGACAAGATAGTCAAGCGCCTTTAGAAATATCTTTCTCAGTATCATTAATACAAAAAACAAGATGACAAAAATCAGTAGTTTAATCAAACTAAGATTCAAGGTTTTCAAAGGAGCATTGAGTGATTTTGCAAATTCATTATGTTTTAAAAAAAGTGAGAGCTTTATCAAACCAAACTTAGAGTATTTTCCCAAGGGAAACATCTCATCTTCATACATGGCTATGTATTTAATCGTATCCGTATTAATCTCATTGAGCCGAAAAAGCTCTTTAACATTCATCTTAGCTTGCTCAAGGGTAGAACTGCTTGTATTTATATCTAAGATTTTAAGGTATTGATCAATGTTAAGTGCACTAATACTCTCTTGGTTTTTTACGATTGCCTCATTCTCTTTCATGCGAAAAGCATTTAAGTCATCACTTTGCAGTGCGTCTAAGACATCATGCACCATCCCTCTTTGTGCTAACAAGAGACGGTAGCTTGCCGTTTGAACCTTATCTCTCATTAGCGCATAGGTATAGCCTCTTTTTTGGTTAATCTGCATACGTTTTTGCAACTTATACAGACGACCCTTAATATCAAAACTATTTTGTTTGTACTTCGGTATATCAGATAGAACATTCTCAAGCGCCCTCTGATAAGAGAGGGCTTGTTCATTTAAAATACTATCAAAGGCTTCATTGCTTATATTATTCTCATCAAGTTGATCCAGATAGCTAAACTGCTCTTGTACAAAGGCCGAATACTTCGCTTCTTCTGCAAAAAGACTCAATACCAGCAAACACAGACTCAAAAAAACTTTCATTACTATCCCTTAAAACTCTAGTACAAAACCATACCATTTTTATGCTGTCGTTTAATTTTAATGCCTTTAATGATGGCCATACACAAGCTTCTATAGCATATTTTCTTGATATGTCATCCTCTACTATCTCTAAGATAATGAAATCTATGCAAGAGTAAAAAGTGTAGATTCACGACCTGACCTCAATGTTGTTATCTCTCAAGTTTTAAAAAGCGTGACTCACCTCAAAAAACTTCGCTGTTGGATTTCCTTCGGAGCTGATATAGAACTTTGAAGGTGTCTCATAAACAATAGACTCAATCTGCCCACCTTCAAAGCTATTGAGTATCTCATGTACCTTCACACTACCAGAAAAAAGGTCATCCCCTATAAAGTCATTCAAGACAATCACTTGGCTTTTAAAAGGAGTGGTTGTATCATAAGGATTGCTATATCCTACTAAAGCTATGGAGTTATTGACCTTATCAATGCTAGCACCTGTCACCAAAATATCAAAATGTCTTTCTCCAACAGGTGACACACTGTATGTACCTGCTTGATTAGGGAACTTATAAATTTTACTTATATAGTCATCCCAGCTTTTTGTAAAAAGATAAAGTGTTCCATTATACGAGACCAGTGCTTCAGCATCATAAGGCGTTGTAAAAGGTGCGTATCCATAGATAGATTGATCTGCATAAGAAAAAGAGATAATCTCCGCATTGACCACATTGAGTATCAGATCACTTATTAAGATCTTGTATATCTTCAGGTCACTTCTATCTCCTAAGTTATTTCCAAAGTCACCAATATAAATATGGGTATCATCACTCGCCACATCTTCCCAATCAACATTATCAGCTCCATTGACTATAATAGTACGCAGCACACTACCAGAGACAGGATCGATCTCATAAAGCCATGGACTGTCCCCGCTATCATTATGGGTATATAGCTTTCCATCCGCTTTTATCAAACCTGAGCTTTCACTCACCTCAGCAGGCAGTTCACCTAGAAGGGACAAAGAGATATCAGAAGAGCTGACATCTGCACCATTTGAACTTGAACCAGAACTTGAACCACATCCAAAAATGAGTACAGCTATGAATATAAGGCCTAAAAGTATTTTATAATTGGACATATTTAACTCCATTTATGTGAAGAGATAAAATTTAAGAAATATAATTGAAGTATAACTAACTTTTTGTAATTAATTATCATAGAGGTAAATATAGCTATTAAAACAGTACCTCCTACGTTGGTACTGTATGAGCATTTTTTTAAATGTCATTTCAGAGGCGAACAGCCATTGTTAGCTCAAATGCTTTATGAAATATCTTGCATTAGATAAATCAAGATTGGCAATAATTGGTTTAGAATTATTTAATAAATTTAGGACTTTTTAAGATGGCGACTGACCCCAATCTTTGTTTGTGAAATCTAATTCGTTCATCTTTATACGTGTTCGTTGTATTTTTAAAATCTTTTGAAAACTTTCCTCAAGTTGTTTATTATTTTTAAGTAAAATTTGTAAGGCTACAAAGTTCTTCAAAGCTAAATTAACATGCCATTCCTTAAGATGTTTAGAGAGGTTATTTTGATAATGTTCTATTGTTTTGACATCCCTATTATTTTTTAATGATTTTAATAATTTATAAAACTTTTCAAAACTACTGTCACTACTAATAAATCCTATTTCCCCAATTATTTTTTTTTCATCAAAAATAATAGCTATCTGCTCCTCATCAAGTTGAGCATTTTGAAAAATAAGAATAAAAAGGTCCCCATTATCAATTTTATCTATTATTTTGCTATGGGAGATTTGAAAAAAATTTTGACATTTTTCAGTACTTTCTTGAGTATATTTTAAAATTTCTTCTAATGTTTCAGGTGTATTACATTTTGGCATTAACATTATGTTATCCCGTACATAAATAGAATTATCTTCAGTGTCCTTCAGCCCAAATGTATAAGTTTTTCCTTCTTTATGAAGAATATGGCTTATATAGTAATTTTTGTCATCAAAGTTAAAAGATAATGGATATATACTTTGTCCAGATAAATTACTAGATATAACTATAAAAACAAAAAGTACATATTTTTTCATTTCTTTACCTTTGGTTTGTTTAGCTTAAATTTACAAAACTTTTTTAAACCTTCATAATATTGACTTGCAACACATGCCTCTTGACAAGCAGACATTGATCCAAATTTACATATATTTCCTAACGTTCCATTGTATGTGCATTCATACACAATATCTCTACAAAATGCAGCATCAGTATTTGTAGCTGCAGCTAAAGGACAAAAGCGTAAATCGTATTTAGGTATGAACGCATCTGCCATTTTCAACCCATTAGGATCCACAAAATTAACCGGATCATTCAACACATACCCATAAAGACTAGTATCCCCACCATCAAATCCAATAGGGTCCTTAGCCGTCCATTTCCCAGTCTGTGGGTCATAATCTCTATATCCGAATCTAACTAAGCCAGTATCGCTATCATAAAAACCACCAGCAAACCCTAATGGTACTTGAATACTTGGATAAGTATCACCTACAATATTACCAAAACTAGCTTTAGCGGTTTCATATAATGAAAAGTTTCTTTAGTAAAGCTGTCATATGTTAATTCTTTAATAACATTTTCAAAGAAAGGTTGATAACTTCATCCTAATTATTAAAAGTAGCTATTCATCACCTCTATTTTTTTCATCTTTATTAGTTAATGAAAAGACTAATTTAGCAAAATTATTATTTTCATTTATATACTGAAGTAAAAGTAATTGCTTATCTTCATTATTTACAAATTCTCTCATATTAGCAACATCTTTTATAGCATTAATAGCATCATCCTCATATCCTTTAGTGACTAATTTTTTAAAAAATTCCTCTCCTTTATTATAATCATTTTGACTATAAATATAATACGAAAAAATTGGGAACAAAGCATCTTTTTTCCCATTCAATGCTTCCCTTTCATATTTCAAGATTGCTACGTCATGGTTAATTTCATTATGTTCCAAAGGTATGAAAAATAACCCCAATACGGATAAAACAAACATTAAACTTATAAAAAAAGATTTTTTATTCAATAATACTTTCACTATCCTATTCTCCAAACATTATCATTTCAACACCATCTTGAGGTCCATATAATATAGAAATAAATGGATGATAGATTTCCATTCAACATTGGGTCAGCTCCTGATTCTACACTCTTCTAATTTAATTACAATGTAGTATAACAGACAAGCTTATATCATGACAAGAAAATTGTTTAAGTAGGATTAACCATAATGTTTTGTGGGTCAAAAAAAGGTCAAAGATCACCTTCTAGAAAGGTGCTCTTGTCAGCATATTTTCTAATAACATTTAAAGAGGCAAACAGCCACGCTAGCTCAAATGCTTTATGAAGTTACTTAGTCTATTCAAGCGCAAGTGCCTTGAACTACCTTAGGTAAATCAAAATCGGTAAATACAAATGACATATTTGTTTAGTTACTTATTAAAAAAATTGTTAAGAGTTAAATGTGTGGGAGATAAATCTTGTAGTAATGGTGCGCTCGAAGGGATTCGAACCCCTGACCGCCGGTACCGCAAACCGGTGCTCTATCCAGCTGAGCTACGAACGCACGTCTCATTTAAGAGGGTGAAATTATAGCACTTATAGCTTAGAACTGCTTGAAGTTTTAAAGTTTACTGCATTTTAGAGATTTTAAGGGCAAATTCTACTTCACCTTTTGACAGAGCCAACTCTTTTGCAATACTCTCTTCATCCATCCCTTGCTTATATAAGGAGATGATTTTTTGGTCGTCCATTCCTGTTAGACTTTTAGGCATCGCTATGGACTTCATTCCATCTTCTACATGCTCTAAACGTGATTCTATTTGGGTTTTAAAGTGCGAGAAAGCAGTCTGAATCTCGTTAAGGCTGTAGGCAATAGGTTCTGCCATGGAAGCAAGTTCAGTCTCTAGTTTTTCATCTAGATTCTCTGAAGGGCTTGTCTCTTTCGTATTTTTTAGTGCGGTTTCTATATTTTCAACTTTTCGTTCTAGTGTGAACAGTTGCTTGTTGAAGTTATCCATAGTATTGGCTAAAAATCGAATCTGTCTTGAGTTTTCACTGTCACGCATGTACGAAAAGACGAGGCTAATTAAGAAGATTACCCCAAAAGCGATAAGTATCAGTTCAAGATTCATTCTGTTCCCTTTAGTTCACGTATCATTACCCGTTCACGCGCGGTCACATAAGCACCCCACTCTTTTTCATCCCTATCATGAATACGCAGTATTTTGGCCAGCTTGCTCGTTTGAGCCTTAAAAAACACGCCAATCTCTCTTTGTGGGTAGGTCGGCATGGTAATACGTCCATAATACTCACTCCCTTGCTCAAAAGCGTTCTCATTAAGTTCAAAATACCCAAAGCCTATGCTCTCAATCTGGGCCTTAGAACTCAGTGCTACTCGAGGTGACTTTTCATTCTTAATAAGTCGCTCAAGGTTATCTATTTTTCGGTGCAACTCAACTAAGAGCTTCAAAGCAACAGGGTCACTCTCACTTGTCTCACCCTTCGCCTTAGCAAGTTTAAGCCATTGGCCTATGGCGTCATCATCAGCTTCGCTAAGAGAGTGATACTCACGCTCATGAAGCTCAGCATTGGCAATATCATAAACTAAGGAGATAGGTGCTTTAACAAGACGGGGCGTTGACATTAGGTAAAAACCTTTTCTAAAATGATTAATATGATAAATATAATACCCAAATATCCATTAATGGTGAAAAAAGCCCTGTCAATCTTTGTAAAATCCTTATTGACAAGGTAGTGTTCGTAGCCCAACATCAAGGCTGAAAAAACAAGAGCAGCATAGGCAAAAATACCTAGACCCGCTTCTTTAACAAAAAAGTACCAAAATATAATGGTCAAAAGATGAAACAGCTGCGCAATTTTAAAAGTCTTTTTGGCGCCAAAACGTGAAGGGATAGAGTGTAAGCCCTCTTCTTGATCAAAGGCAATATCTTGAAGTGAATACAACAGGTCAAAACCTGCCACCCAAAAAAGCACCCCAATAGACAAAAAGATAGACCACAAAGGGATAGACGCTTGTACCGCGACCACACCTGCAATCGGAGCTAGCCCAAGTGAAACCCCCAAAATGATATGGGCCAAGGCAGAGAAACGTTTAAAATAAGAGTATGAGCCTAACACTGCTAAAATAGGCACAGAAAGATAAAAAGCAAGCGTATTAATCGCGTAGGCAATGAGAATAAAGCCCAAGGCATTTAAAAGTGTAAAGAGTAAAATAGCCCTAGCTGAGAGTCGTCCATCCACAGAAGGACGTGAAGCAGTTCGAGGGTTTTTAGCATCGATGTCTCTGTCAGCATAACGGTTTAGACCCATGGCAAAATTACGTGCAGTGATAGCCGCTAAGGCACCCATTAACAGTAAGTACCAACCAAACCATCCATCTGCCGCCACAATCATCGCAATAAAGATAAAAGGCAAAGAGAAGATAGAGTGCTGAAACATTACCAATTCATTAAAATTTTTAAGAGAGGAGAAAAGTTTATTCACGTCTGTTCCTATTGAAAATTCTTCGAAATAGTAACCAATTTGGGCTTAAAGTGTGAGGAGTAGGGTTTTTAGGTCTGTTTTGCGTCTTGTTTTGAGAAAAAGCGTGGCGTGTATCGAGAAAACAAATCTGTGTAGTTTCTTCAGTAAAATCGCTATGGTTACTTTTCGAGGAAAATTTTCACTTTGTGAAACCGCCACGGCTATTTTTCTGAAGAAAATTTTTCCTTCGGAAAACCGCCACGGCTATTTTTGTAAACGAAAAGATTTTGCTTTGGGTTTTTCTTCAACTACGACGGGAGGGTTTTTGCGTCTGTCTTCCTCTACAAAGGTATCTACTAAATGTGCAAAGGTCTCTTCTATACTATAAGGAAGGTTCTCATACTCAAATGCGGTTGTTTTCTCAATCGCATAATGAAAAAATTCTTTACACGATAAAACCGAAACGTCTATCATCTCTAAAAGAGAAGTGATACGTTTAATCACACGAACATTTACCCCAACCTTATCTCCAAAAACAACAGAGTTAGAGGCCCCATTTAGCTGTAGGTAATACACATAAAAGTAGTACATCAAGGCCTTTGCAAAGTCTCTCTCATACCTATCATGTTCTGCCATATAGTAGATAAAGGAGCTATACAGGCGAAACCTTCCTGAAAGAAGTGCTTTAGCCGTGTACTGTCTAACAAGGTTAAAGTGGGCATTGTATAAGGAGTAACGTTTGTTATCGCGTTGTTCTAGCTTCAAGCGGACTTTTTCTAATTCATCTAAGTTTACGCGCTCAATCAGTTCTGCTTTTTTAATGTTTTCCCACTGCAAAGCCAATAGGTCTCGATTCTCTTCGCGTACTAAAACTGTCTGCCCATCTTGAGGACGTTTAGTCTTGAAAAAAGCTCGTCCACACCCTAAACACTTCTTTACCTCAGCAGGTGCTGAATTGTACTCTCTTTTGCAATGTGGACACTGTCTATTAGCATTTCCAAGTTTTAAAAAAGCCTTCTCGAACTTCAGTTTCATCTCATCATAAACTGTTGAATCAAGCTGTTTAGGCTCTTTAGAGTTTAAAAACATACGTGCATGCATCTCTCTGTCTGCATCAGCCTCATTTAAAGCGGCTAACTGGTCGACGGAAATGAAAAGTTTAATCTGAGGTAACACCTCTTTAGGCTCTTCATGTAGCTCTTCGGCCACCTCTTCAACGGCTTCAACGATTGCTTCTGTCTCTTTAGAATTCTTTGTCTTTTTTATCTTTAATAGTTTTAACATATTAAGATTTTACCCCTATTCCTTCAATCTGTCTCATACCCTAGCTTGAAACAACTCTTGCAAAATTATACAGACCAAAAGCTAACCATTACAAAACACACTTTTGAAACGTTTATCTTTCATCTTATTATCTTAAAAGGTATGCCCTTAAAATCACGTAATATTTTAATAATAATATCAAAACACCTGTGTAGTAACTGTGTGGGTTTACTCAAATATTTTCATACTTGAGTAGTCTTCATGATAAAAGCTGTCAGCATTAGAAAGAAACTCCAAAAATGCTTTTTGTACATTTTCATTAGCCAATCCTTGAATATGCTCTGATTCTTTAACAATCCAAAATTCTCTAGGCATAGGCGTTGTTTCAAAGAGTTGCCATGAGTTATTGGGTGAGATTACCTTATCTAAGGAGCCATGTATAAACAAAAGAGGCTTATGCACCTGAGCAACCCTATCTTTTGCATCAAAGTCACCACTAAGTGTTAATGAAGGAATCCACTGAAACGGCCACGTCAACCAGATATCATTCATCTTTGCACTGGCAATGTCTGAAAAACCTACAAAGGTAGAATCAATCACCACGGCTTTAATCTGAGCATTATCTCTTTGACTTAGAGCATTTAGTAACATTGTCCCACCCAAGGACTGTCCCACGGCTATATAAGGTTCTTGCCTTTGTCCCTCAAGGTAGTCTAATGCCGCCTTGGTGTCAGCAATACTGCCTTCTATACTACTCTTACCTTCTGACTTGCCATACTCCCTATAATCAAAGATAAAAACCTCATACCCTTGTTTTATCAACCATACCCATGATACAAAATGTGAAGAGAGGTTTTGAGCATTTCCATGAGCAACAAAGATAAGGCCTCTTGAAAGACTTTGAGGCGGGTAGATATGCCAAGCATGTAAGGTGGTTTGATCACTTGATGTGAACTCTACATCTTCATACTCTAAGCCGTAATCTTTCGGAGTGGCGTACTGATTTTGATCAGGGTAAAAAAAGTGCGAGGCACAGCCTTGAAAGAGCAGTAGTGCAAGTAAGAGTGTAAATAAACTAGTTCGCACTGCCAATGGCCAATCCTAACATACTTAAAAAGGTTAAGATAGCCCCAAACATTAGCACCCCACCTATCCAAAAGAAAAACTGTACTAAGACCCCTAAGATAATGGCCCACTCATTCGTTCCACCTAATATGCGCATGGTCTCTATGCGTTTATCTTCATCTTCTATCTCTGCTTCAACCTCTAAACGTTTCTCCTTGTAGCTCTTGTAGACAAAATAGGTCGAATAGCCTCCTGAGAGAATCCACAAAATCAACCAACCAAAAGGGATAAACCAAGCTATTATCAACATAAGCGCCAAGACGCCTGCTGGCATATAAGCCTTACGATAGAGTAAAAAGAAGATAGAACCAAAAAAAGCCCACCATGACCATCTCCATTTTCCAATATCAACCCCATTGACATTAAATGACTTAAAGGCCTCCACATACCACTGCGTCACCTCAGGCTTGTTGATATAAGCCTCAATTATCTTATATTCATAATCGCCTATGGCTTCGTATTTGTTGTGCATCTATGCCTCTTCTATCACTTCATCAAAAACAATCTCTTGCGATAAAACAGCGGTTACTGTTGCATATAAGATTAATAGATAAAAAAAGAACATCGCTAATGGAATCAAGATAATAGTCATCATTGAGACAACCATCAAAACCATCACTCCAATTCCTGTGAGGTGTAACATAGTAACAAGTAAAAAGTACTGCCCATTAAACGAAGCCTTCCACACTGCAGGTGAGAACATCATAAAGATTGCTGAAAAAGCTTCCCCAAAGTTCTCAGAAGTATAAACACGCCCTAAAACAATCGGATAGATATAGGCTAAGAACATAAATATAACAGCCATTATAATTCCAATTATACCTATCCCTTGAAACATCTCTAACTGTTGTTCAGGACTCATCTGTTCTGCATTTAATGTACTTAAAGTCTCTAAGCCTATCGTCATTGCAAAAAGGGTAAAGATAAAGACAATCATAATAATCTCAATCACAATAAAGCCTAAAAAGCCCCCTGCACCAATATTTAAATTCTCCATTAACAAGCTCTTTACATCCGTGCTTGCTACTTTCGCATCATACTCCTCATCACTTTCAGAGTGCATCAAAGTCTTTGCCACATAGGCCTGAGTACTAAAAAGAACAATCCCCGCAAATATCGCGATAAACATACCCAGAAGTGGAATCATTGAAAGCACATTAAGTGCAAAGATAGCGGCCATGGCTAAAAATGAAGCCATCTTGTTGTGTGTAAAGAAGCGCCAAGCAAGCGAATAAGCCTGTTTAACATAAGTCGGTGCGATTTGCATTGTTTTCCTTTTGTAGAAAATTCTAACAATAGTATATAATCAAAAACTTTAGATAAAATATGAAAATGAAAGAAATCGCACTGATCGGACCCACTGCCTCAGGCAAGAGTGACCTCGCCCTAAGACTTGCAAAGGCGCATAATGCCTATATCTTGTCACTTGACTCCCTCTCTGTTTATAAAGAGATAGATATTGCCTCCGCCAAACCTTCCAAAGAAGAGCTTAAGCAAGTGCAACATTTTGGGGTAAATCTCATCTACCCCAATGAAGAATTTTCCGTGGGTATTTTTATACAAGAGTACCTCAAAGTCAAAGCCATCTGTGAACAAGAGCAGAAAAACCTTGTCATCGTCGGGGGAAGTTCCTTTTACCTTCGCACCCTTATACAAGGGCTCTCTGCTATACCTGAGTACACTCAAGAGACCCAAGCCGAGGTTAAAAGACTTTTACTAGACCTGCCTAATGCCTATAAAATGCTTTTTGAAGTCGATGCAGCCTATATGGAAGCAATAGAGCCTAGTGACAGATACCGTATTGAGAAGATGCTACTTATTTATCTGCAAACTTCTCTTACCCCAACCGACTATTTTAAAGCTAATCCACCTCAGCCCATCATTGACGATATTGCCATCTATGAGATTGATGCTGAACGTGCTTATCTTAAGGAGCGTATTGCCCTTAGAACCCAGAAAATGATAGAGATGGGTTTAGTGGATGAAGTGGCCGCTTTGGAGCACCGTTACACCCGTGAACCTAATGCCCTCAAAGCCATAGGGATTATTGAGGTCTATGAATACCTTGATGGACGGCTCAGTTTAGATGAGATGAGAGAAGAAATCATTGTACATACTGCCCAGCTTGCCAAACGGCAACAGACCTTTAATAAAAACCAGTTTCCCTCCAGACAATGCCTCACAGCAGAAGCACTTTACAAGGCCGCGAGTACTTACCTCAGCGAGGCCTAAACCACTCTTCTTTATAAAACATTGGCCCAAAAGAAGTTTGCAATTAAGACAATAAAGAAGATTCCCACAAGATTAAAAACAATCCCATACATCGCCATGGTTTTAACATTGACCACACCTGAACTCATAGCAATAGCATTAGGCGGGGTGGCAATAGGCAACATAAAGGCATACGAAGCACATACGGTTGCTAACATCATAAAGAGCCTTACATCTAAGCCTACACTATTAGCGACCTCATAAAGAATAGGTAACATAATCGATATCAAGGCTGTATTGGAGGTCACCTCCGTTGTAAAGGTCACCATAGTAGCCACAATCACCATAAAGACAATCATCGGCATAGAGGCTAGACTAAGTAGATGCGAGGCGATCTCTTTGGCCAAACCAGTTTGTGTAAAGCCTAGCGCAATAGCAAAACCCGCACCAAATAAAAACATAATACGATACGGGATATGCTCCTTATCTTCATGCCATTCTAAGATAGAAAAAGGTGGGGCAAAAAGAATAAGACCTGCGGAAAGTAAGATACCCGCCTCACTTAAACCAAGTCCATCATAATAGGGCTTAATCGGGGCATTTACTATCAGTATCACAATAAGGGCTAAAAGGAGAAAGAGCACTTTTTTTTGTTGCTTATCTAAAGTAGGTGTAGCCATATTTGGTTCAATCCGTACATCTTTAAGTCCCAAACTCAAGATGAAACCCACCACGATAAACATAACAAGTACTAAAGGTGCTACCATCCACATCCACTGTACAAAGGCAATTGCTTCTAAACCTAAGTCTTGCATGATGCCCATCAAAATAAGATTAGGCGGTGTGCCTATAGGCGTTAATATTCCGCCTATACTTGCCCCATAAGCGATTCCAAGCGCAAAACGTAGTTTTAACTTTGCCACATCCGTTAAGAGTAAGGCGATGGGAAGTAACAGCAGGGTTGTCGTCGTATTAGAGAGCACTGAAGAGAGCAGACCTGAGCTGATGATAAGCGCAAAGATAATCCCCCTTGCACTGCTAGGAAAAAGGGCTAATACCTTGTTGGCTATCCACTTATGTAGTCCTGTCTTTTCCACCGCAATGGCGAGTAAAAAACCACCAAAAAAGAGATAGATAATCGGGTTAGCATAATTGGCTGCAACCGCCTTGGTACTGAGTATTCCCGCCGCAGGAAAAAGAACAATAGGCAGCAAGGAGACCACTGCTAAAGGCAGACCTTCATTACTCCATAAGGTCACCATTAAAACAATAAAACTTACCAAAAGTGACTGTTCAAAAGTATAAAACATCCCCATTAACAAATAACTAAGACCCGCTAATGCTAAGGCTAAAACAATTTTTTGTGTTGCTAAATTCATAAGCTGTATTCTGCCTACTCTTGTGTAAAAGCAAGCTAAATCAAGCCCTTTAAAGCAAAAATTGCTATACTCCTTTTCATCTTAGGAGATTTTATGCGTACGAAAAAAACACTCTTACTCTCCACCAACAGCTTGGTGGTGATTGGAATTATTTTAGGGATACTCTTTGGTATCTATCTACCCGAATTAGCCCTTCAACAAGAGTTTATAGGAAAGGCCTTTGTGAGCTTTTTAAAGATGCTTGTCGTTCCCTTGGTCTTCTCTTCTATCTATGTGGCGATTGCTGATCTTGGTTCACTAGAACAGCTCAAGCGCATCGGTTTAAAGACCATATTTTTATACCTTATCACCACGGCTCTCTCCGTCTTACTCGCCATTGCTGCCATCAACCTCTTTCCCATCGGTGAGGTAGTATCCACACAAGGACTAGAGTACACCAAAGCGCAAGACCTAGAACCCTTTTCTATTCAGGCCATGTTACTAAGCTTCATACCTAAGAATATCTTTACCGCGCTCTCTACGGGCAATATGATGCAGATTATTGTCTTTGCTATCTTCTTAGGGGTTGCGAGCTTGTACCTTAAACAGGAGCATCAATCCTCCATGCTCACCTTTTTTTCGGGCATGAGTAATGCCATGCTTAAAATCGCGCAGTGGATTGTGGCATTAACACCTTTAGGGGTCTTCTCTCTGATCAGTTATATTGTGGCTGAACAAGGGATTGAGGTAATCTTGGGCTTATGGAAATATATCTTGCTTGTACTGTGTGTCTTAATGGCACATACCCTTCTCACCCTTCCTGCCCTTATTGCCCTCTTTGCCAAGGTTAACCCTTACACCTACCTCCTTAACATTAAAGAGGTTCCGCTTATGGCCTTTTCCACCGCTTCAAGCGCGGCAACCCTGCCTGTGAGCATGAGGGTTGCTCAAGAAAAAGGAGGGGTCTCAAAGGACAGTGCTGCCTTTGTCCTGCCTCTTGGGGCAACCGTCTCTATGGATGGAACGGCTGCCTATTTAAGTATCGCTGTTTTATATATTGCTAACCTTGCTGGATTGGACCTCTCTTTGGGAGATCAGCTTGTACTGGGTATCACCGTAGTGGCTTTGAGTATTGGGGTGGCGGCGCTTCCTTCGGCCTCATTAGTGATGATGGTGATTATCTTACAACAAGTCGGTCTGCCTATTGAGTATTTGGCATTGATTGTGGCAGTGGATAGGATTTTGGATATGGCACGTACCTTGGTCAATGTCACCTCTGATATGTGTGTGACAAAGATGGTAGACAGCTTAAATAAAAGGCCTTAGTAGGAAAACAAGCGAGCCTTAGCCCCGTCTGTTTCTTTGACGGCGGTCACTAAACTCTCTACGACGATCTATCTCAACCGCTTGAAGACAAACACGACGCTCACCCGTTCGACGCGAACCTTTACGTCTGTTAATGCCTGAACGGATAATCAGTACTGGAATAATATAGACTAAACTTATCACTAGTATGGCTAAATACCAATAATTAATTTCCATCTTAAACCCCTATCTGTTAGCTAATAATTCTCGAACTACTTCTCTATCATCAGAAGCGTAGCGGACTTTAGTAAAACAAGCCATGGCGGTCGCGAAGCGATGTTTCAGGCTTTGCCGCATTAACCTTTTTTCTGAAGGAGTTCTCGAACGACTTCTCTATCATCAAATGGAAACTGCTTATCATAGATTATCTGATAAGCTTCATCACCCTTACCTAAGATAAGAATAACTTCATCTCCTTCTTGATCGTGTATTGCCTGAGCAATCGCTTCTTTGCGGTTTGCATTCACAATAACCTTATGCTTCTCTTCTATGCCCTGCATTATATCATTTATAATGGCATCAGGGTCTTCATTTCGTGGATTATCCGAAGTGACATAGATCTTTTTAGCATACGAGGAGGCCACACGTCCCATAATCGGTCGCTTACTTTTGTCCCTGTCTCCACCGGCACCAAACACCACCAACAGCTCTTTCTCTTTAAGTGAGTTTAGTATCTGCTGCATTCCATCGGGTGTATGGGCAAAGTCAACAATAACCAATGGGTTTTCACTCACCTTCTCCATGCGCCCGCTTACACCTGCAAAATTTTCAGTTACTTCTGCTATTTCAAGAATGCTATGCTCGGTTAACAAATGCACTGCAGCTACCGCAGCTGTCATATTGTAAAGGTTAAAAAATCCATACAGCTCTGTACTAAAGGTCTGTACATCTTGAAAGTTCTGCATCACCGCTGAAATACCATCATTCATCGTATAAGCGATGATTCTATAAGTCGCTGGATTTTCAATGCCATAAGAGTGAGCATTTTTATAGTTAAACTCTGCACGTGTCTCATCTTTATTGATAAGCTTAACACTCTCATCCGAAAAAAAGCTGTTTTTCACGGCAATATACTCTTCAATGCTCTTATGATAATCCAGATGGTCTTGCGTGATATTGGTTAAGATTTTAAGGGCAAATGGGATACCTTCAATACGGCGCTGAACAATAGCGTGAGAGCTCACTTCCATAATGAAATATTCACACCCTGCAGCAGCGGCCTGATAGATGTGTTTGTAAGTGTTTAAGACCGAAGGGGTAGTGAGTGTTTTACCCTCAACCACTTCATCATTCATATAAAAACCACGCGTACCTTGCATCGCGACCTTATGGCCTAAGTCAAGTAAAATAGAGTAAATCGCTGCAGCTGTTGTGGTTTTACCATTAGTACCCGTAATCCCTATGATTTTTATATGGTTTAATCCAAAAGCAGGCGCTAGTTCTTCTACTTTAATGATGGAGTGAGCCCCATTTTCTTTAGCATTGTCTAGGTATTTTTCATTTTGAGTAGTGAGGACAAAGGCAGTCTCTTTGTCACACTCTTGCGAGTTTTCACTCACATATTTATAGGGGGTATCAGGAAGTTGTATTTTCAAGAGATATCTTCTAAGATGGAAGAGAGTCTTTCGTCATTTGGATAAGTTTTTAGTGCTGTCTCTAAATAAGACAGACCCATCTCTTTAAAGCCATTATGTAAAAGTTTATCAAGAAAGTCGATAAAGTCATCTTTGGCTGTAATGATGACACGGGTTGAGAACATAATGTTTTCAAAGGTCGTTTTAAAATCCTGACTCTGTTCAACTAAGAGTTTGAAGTCATCATATAAGATTCCATTTTCACCCTCAAGTTTTTCAGAGATTGGGTCCTTAATCAGTTCATTTAAGGTCTCCATTGTCCCATCCATACTCTCTATAATATCATTCATGATCTCATCCGCTTCTTCGTTATCTTCTTTACGAAGAACAGCGTAATAATCAAACAGTGCTGAAGCGGCTTCTTCCCCACTCATGGCCATCTCTGCTAAAATAGCGCCATTATAGGCTTCTTTGTTATCAGGGTCAGCTTTTAAGACAAGTGCGTAAGCTCGTAATGCTTTTTCATATTCTTGTTTTGAAAAGTTTTCATTTGCTGCTTGAAGGGTTTTGTTGTGGTTAAAATTATTCATAATATCTATCCTCCAAATCGATTTGTAACGAACTTACAGCTCGTCTATCTTATTCTCCATACCGATAGGCACGTTTACAACCGTTAATTCAGGGTGTATATCCATACGAAGTTGACGTTCAACCCCATATTTTAAAGTACTTCCAGAACTTGCACATCCAACACATGCACCTGAAAGTTGAACGTACACACCGCCATTTTTAACGGTTATTAGTGTAATATCTCCACCATCAAGTGCAATTGATGGGCGAACCTTATCAATCACTGCGGTTACGGGTGTCATCAGTTCTTCATCTGTAAAAGGGATCATTATTTATCCTTGAGAATTCTTCTTCATAATTATTTTTGTAATTATAGTGAAAAATAGAAAATCCACTCTTAATAAGCTACAAACCTTTTAAATGAAAATTATTTTTAAGCTTCTAAGATCCCTACAAATTAATGAGCGCGTTGACGTACTTTGTTTTACGCATGCCAACGAGTATGTAATCAATATCGGCATTGTCTAGAAGTTCTTTAAGAGCACGTTCTTCAATGCTCTTGTCTATAGAGACACCAGAATGCTCTAACATGCTCTTTGTCTGCTTGGCGCACTCATACAAAACCATCTCCTCATACACCAGAAAAAAGTCCATCAACAATTTTGTAATATTTTGTCTTATGTATTCATCTTCTATCTTGGTGAGTTCTTGACGGATATGCGGAATAATTTTAGACATTAAGAAGTTTTGATACTCCCCTACCCATCCAAAACGGTGCTTGTAATTATCTAGTTCACCTATGATGTTAAAAATCGATTCTGCCTTCGCCTCTTCTAAAAAACCTAAGGCATCATTTAAGGCACCAAAATACTCTCCTGGCTCCTCATGTGAAGCGAGTCTAAACATTAAGTTATCTTTGGAAGCATTCAGTGGTCTGTTCACTAAGACACGCAGTCCATTACTTTTTGCCCAAGTAGCACAGGCTTCTCCCTCTTTTTCTAAAAGGTTCATTGGTAGCTGTATGGTAGTGAAACTGTGGGTATTATTACCTACTTCTAAAGCCGCTTTTTGCGCTAAAGAGATAAGATCAAAATAAGGAAGGAAATAGAGTGCCTCCTCATCTAAGGCAAAAGAGTTAGACGAGACCCCATAAGCATCAATTCGTCCCTCTTTAACTTCCGTTTCTAACTGCATAAAACCATCTAAAATACGATCAAGCATAATCATCTGAGCCTCAGCTCTTTGACTCTCATCTTTAATCTTTTCCATCAAATAATATTCAGGATTATGCAGTAGATAACAATCCAAACGCTCTAGCTTCAAACGTTCTAGTGACTTAGTAAGTTCTGCCTTAATAAAACCAGGATGAATAGAGTGATAACAGCTCTCACTGTATTTTACAATCTCTAGCTCTTCCACCATCGCTTCATCAGCTTTTTTAATCTCTTCTAGCAAAGCGCCCTGTATATAACCACACTTAGAGACAATCTCCAAATCATCAGGTTTATGCCCTCCATAAACCTCTTCAAGCACCTTAGCAATAAGCCGTTCTGCATCCCCATTCATATAATTGGTTGAAGTGTCAATAAGTCTAATACCCTCTTTGAGTGCCAGAGTTAATGCCGCTTGATGTTCAGGATCGTCTAAACCTGTTCTATAGGTACCAAATGCTAATTTTTCATTCATGTATTCAATCCAATGTAAAAAGTATAATATTTATATCTAAAATAAGTTTCTGATTTTGAAAAGTGAGTTTGAAGAAAAGCATGGTTTAACTATGCGTGAGCTTTCTGTTGAAGAAAACCTAGTGTTAACGTAGTAAAATGGGCTTTTGCTCATTTTCGTTTTAGAGGCAAAGCCTCTGATGGTCATTGAGTGTTTAGTCTAAAGACTAAACGAACTCAATAAACGCCATTGTAGTAGCATCACCACGACGAATACGTGTACGAGTAATACGTGTATATCCACCGTTACGCTCTTTATAAGCAGGAGCGATTTCGTTTACAAGCTTCTTAGTAGCTTCTTTGCTTTGTAGTGCAGCAAATACTTCACGGTGAGCGTTAGCTTCACCAGTACGTGCAACAGTTACAAGTTTTTCTGCATAAGAGCGAAGTTCTTTCGCCTTAGGAACTGTTGTCTCGATCTTACCATTTTCGATTAATGCAATAGTAAGGTTCTTAAGAAGAGCAGCTCTATGTGAACTAGTTCTACCTAATTTTCTATATCCATGACGGTGTCTCATCAAGAATCCTTTTTTATTATTTCTAAAGTCAAACTTTAAACTTTAATCAGAAAAAGACCATCTCTAGTCCTCTTCCAAGGTATCGTTAACACGCTATTCTCTTAGACAAAAGTCAAGAGGATGTGCTAACTAAATTAAGCTTATTCAGCTTCCATTTTCTTTTTAACAGCGCTAATCACTTCATCAGAAAGGTCTGCACCTACTGCGAAGCCATATTCAGCTACTTTTTCAACAATCTCTTCGTAAGATTTTTTACCAAGATTTTTAACGTTTTTAAGATCAGCTTCACTCATCATAACAATCTCACCGATAAATTTAACGGCAGAACGGTCAAGACAGTTGAAACTACGTGCACTAAGACCTAAGTCTTCGATACGTCCCATAAGTTTCTTAATCTCTGGAGTCTCATCAACACGCTCAACAGTTGTTGGCGCTGCTACTGAGATTTCAGAGTTGAAAACAGCCATTTGAGCATACATAACTTCTAAAGCATTTTTAAATGCATCAACTGGACCAATTTGTCCATCTGTTACGATATTCATAATAACTTTCTCAAAGTTAGGATTATCTTCTACAAGAACATTATCAATTTCATAAGTTGCCTTACGAACTGGTGTGAAGTAAGCATCTAATGGAATATATCCATCATCTAAGTCATCACGGATATCTTCACTAGGAACATACCCAATCCCTTGATAGATTTTTAAAGTAAATGTAAGCGTCGCATCTTCATTAAGTGTTGCCAAAAATGCATCAGGCGTTACTACTTCTACTTGCTCATTAGTAAGATCAGCACCTGTGATCTCTTTAGGGCCAGTAAATGTATAACTTACCTCTGCACTTGTCTCATCATTTTTTAATTTAAAACGAATTGATTTTAAATTAATGATAAACTCTGAGATATCTTCAAGCATACCACGGATGCTATCAAACTCATGTTTTGCACCTTCAACTTTGATTGCTACTGGAGCGTAACCTTGTGAGCTACTGAGTAGGAATCTACGAAGAGGGTGAGCAAGAGAAACGGCATAACCTACCTCAAATGGGTAAGCTATAATGTTTGCTTCATTGTCGCTGATGTTTTCAACAACAAACTCTTGTGGCAATAACGGTGAAGTCTTGATCTTTTTCATTTACGCCCTTTTACTTATTTCGAGAATAATTCTACGATTAAACGTTCTTCAACTGG
>Ga0316207_10000306_pt1 | contig 89361 bp, 86 predicted proteins | sample 6weekpyrite_MG_FD_204943 | JGI IMG/M metagenome (GOLD analysis project Ga0316207, IMG submission 204943) | Microbial mat bacterial communities from mineral coupon in-situ incubated in ocean water Damariscotta River, Maine, United States -... | ecosystem: Environmental > Aquatic > Marine >...
CAAACGCATCGGCACCAATGGGTGGCACTTCACGTATCTCACCGTCGTATCGATAGCCGGTACACAGTCTTAGTGTTTCCAGCCCATCGAGCACATCCAGCTTGGTAATACACAAGCCACTGATGCTGTTGACGCGAATAGCGCGGCGTAACGATACTGCATCAAACCAGCCACAACGGCGTGCACGGCCTGTGGTAGCACCAAACTCATGACCCTTGGTCGCCATGTGTTCACCATCGGGATCAGTGAGACCTTCACCATCGTACAGCTCGGTCGGAAACGGGCCACTACCCACTCGCGTTGTGTAGGCCTTGGTGATACCCAGGATATAATCGATGTCCATCGGGCCGCTACCACTACCGCAGGCTGCACCACCGGAAGTGGTATTGGATGAGGTGACATAGGGATAGGTGCCCTGGTCGATATCCAGCAAGGTACCTTGCGCACCTTCATACATAATACTTTCGCCACGTTGTCGTGCCTGGTGCAGCATTTCAGGAATATCTCCTACCAGGGCCAGCAGGCGATCACGCATGCCCAATATTCCATCCAGTACTTCCTGGTAATCAACCGTTTGATATTTAAAATAGTGCTCGAGTGAGAAATTGTGATACTCCATGACCTCTTTGAGCTTGATCTTGAAGTGTTCAACATCAAACAAGTCACCCAGACGAATACCGCGACGTGATACCTTGTCTTCATAGGCAGGGCCTATACCACGGCCCGTGGTACCAATGGCTTTTTTACCACGCGCGATTTCACGCGCCTGATCAAGGGCAATATGATAAGGCAGGATCAGTGGACAGGCCTCGCTGATCTTCAGTCGCTGACTGGCAGGAACACCGGTTGACTCCAGTTCATCTAGTTCCTTGAACAGTGCCTCGGGTGACAGCACGACACCATTGCCGATCATGCATTGCACATTGTCACGCAGGATCCCTGAAGGAATCAGGTGCAGGACCGTCTTCTTACCTTCAATAACCAGTGTATGACCTGCATTGTGTCCACCCTGAAAACGAACAACAGCCGAGGCGCGATCAGTCAATAAATCAACGACCTTGCCTTTACCTTCATCCCCCCAGTGGGTGCCAATTACTACGACATTCTTACCCATGATTTAACCTATCTTCATTTCGTTTGTTTAATTTGCCTGTCTGTTTCGATATCACAGGTCAATGGATTTCAGACCGGTGTGACTTGCCAGCCATCTGCCTGTTTCGACAACTTCCTGTCGCAATTCATTTCAGCAGCACCACCTGCCTGCCCCGGTAACGCAATAACCACGCGTTCACCAGCCTTCCTTAATTCAGTTACTTTTTCACGTAGTTCCTGGTCCTGATCGGCCGGTGCGAATATAGCGGGTACTTTGTCATCTGCCGTTATTGAAGACAGGTGAATCAGTGTCTTCATGTCGGCACTAAAACCGATCGCCGGACGTGCTCGTCCAAAGATACTGCCGATGTCATCATAACGCCCGCCTCGGGCAATCTCCTGCCCGTATCCCGGTACGAATGCTGCAAACACCAGACCGGTCTGATAACTGTATCCACGTAACTCGGCCAGATCGTAATGAACAGGCAGCCCCGGCAAACGTTGCTCTATCAAGCCGGAAATATTGATCATCTCATCCAGTGCGGCAATCACTTCAGCACCAGCACCGGACAATATTTTCTGTGCCCGCTGCAGTGTCTCTGTACCACCATTCAAATCCGCCAGAGCCGTGAACCATTTGACCATGCTGTCATCCAGCCCCAACGTTTCGAGTAGCGTGCCGATCTCCGGGATCGCCTTGCGCTGTAATGCATCGAATAATAACTGCTCGTCAGCGTCCTGCAGACCTGCCTGGCGGGCAAGGCTACGAAATATTCCAACATGACCCAGGTCGATATGCACTTCCTGCATGCCGGTCAGTGACAGCGTCTCCAACATCAGCTCAAGAATTTCGAGATCACTCTCGACACCCGCATGGCCGTATAACTCTGCGCCAATCTGTAATGGCGCCCTTGAGCCGGCAAAACCATCGTTGACCGTACGCAAGACCGTGCCTAGATAACATAACCTGACAGGATCATCTTTTCGGATCTGGTGTGCATCAATCCGCGCTGCCTGTAAGGTCATATCAGCACGCACACCCATCTGACGACCACTCTGTGGGTCGATCAGCTTGAAGGTCTGGCTATCAAGCTCCTTACCTGAACCTGCCAGTAATACATCCAGGTATTCGATGAACGGGGTCATCACCAGGTCGTACCCGCAACTATGGTAATAGTCGAGCAAACGTCGTCGTAACTGCTCGATCAGTCCAGACTGTGCCGGCAATGCTTCCTCTATGCCCTCCGGGAGCATCCATTTTGCTAGTTTATTTATATCTTGAGCCATTCTTTTCAGCCTTGTTACTCATCGCTACTTCAAAGGACGCAAACCCGCCCATTTTACCCCTGCTTCTAGCGGGAAACCAGTTAAAAATAATTACCCGCGGCGTCTGTATAAATCCTTTGTGAATGAAAAACTTATTGGCCGGTTTGCATGAAATGCCCGTCATCTATTTAACCAGGTACAACAAGCCCAGACCCATCAGCATCATCACCAGGCCGACAATACGCAAGGTACGATCATCGATTTGCGTCATTTGCATCATATACTGGCGCATACTGCGTGGACTCAGAAACGGCAATACTCCCTCAATAACCATGACCAGGGCCAATGCTGCCCATAAATCATTCACGTGCGCTCTCCTCACAAAAAAATGCCGGGCCTAGGCCCGGCATTATCAACAGATTTTACCCGCTTATCGCGAACCGGTGCTTCCAAAATACTGGAAAAACTCGGAATCAGGCTCCATCACAAACACATCCTGCTTGCTATTGAATGTCTTACGATAGGCCTCAAGACTGCGATAAAACTCATAGAACTTGGTGTCCTTGCCATAGGCATTGGCATAGATCTCGGTTGCCATCGCATCACCCTGACCTTTTATTTCTTCTGCCTCCTGCTGACCTTTGGCAATCGTTTCCTTCACAGTACGGTCTGCCTGGGCAACAATGATCTGTTTTACCTTTTCACCCTGTGCGCGATAGTCCTTGGCCTGCCTCAAACGCTCGGTACGCATACGGCCAAATACTGACTCTCTTGCCTTGCCGGGTAGCTCGATCTGCTTGATACGGACATCCAGTATACTGATACCAAACTGACCCAGTTCGGCATTCGCACGATCACTGATATTACTCATTATTTCTTCACGTTCGCCGGAAATGGCTTCACGTAATGTACGTGTACCCAGTTCTTTTTGAAGACCATCCTTGATAATGGCATTCATGCGCACGGCTGCCTGTTGCTGCACACTAAAGGCACGATAGAATTTCTTCACGTCGACGATTTTCCACTTCACAAAATAATCCAGATCAACGTATTTCTTGTCTCCGATCAGGATCGTTTGTGGGCGATCATCCAGCGTCAAAACCCTTTTGTCGAATTTTTGTACCTTGTTGACAAAGGGCGTCATGAAATGAAGGCCAGGTTCGTAATCATAACGTTCGATCTTACCCAGCCTGAAAACCGCTGCCCATTCTGTTTCGGTTACGGTAAATGCTGACATGTAACCCAGACCCAGGGCAGACAATAATAATGCAAATATTGCGAGTGTAGATGTTTTCATTATCGTCCTCCCCTGCCGCTACCGTCATAGCTTGGGTAGCTTGGCGTCGGTCTGCTTTCCAATGTGCTATTGCTTCTGGGATCCGTTACCGAACCCGAAGTACTCGCTGCTGCGCCGCTCATGATCTGTTGTAGCGGTATATACATAATATTATTACCCTGCTTGATCTTCACGAGCACCTTACTGACATTGCTCAACACCTCTTCCATCGTTTCGATATAAAGACGTTTGCGCGTAATCTCCGGGGCCTTTTTGTATTCCTCATAGGTTTGCAGGAATCGACTGGTTTCACCCCTGGCCCTGGCAATCTTTTCCAGTTTGTAGGCAGATGCATGCTCACGCAAGCTCTGCGCCTGACCTTCAGCCCGTGGCAGTACGTCATTAGCATAGGCCTGACCTTCTTTCTTGAAGCGGTCCTGGTCTTCCTTGGCCTTCTGCACATCGATTACCGCAGCATCAATTTCACTGGGTGGATTGGCCTGTTGCAGGTTAACACTGACTACGTTAACCCCTGTATTATAGGCATCCATGACGGTTTGAATTTCCTTCTTGGTAGCGCTGACCAGATCAGTACGACCGTCGCCCTCAAGGATGCTATCCATCGTACGGTGACCAACCTCAGTACGCAGGGCGCTCTCGGTAACCTCTTCCAGCGTCAGCACAGGATCGGCAACCTCGAACAGGTATTTTTGTGCATCTGCAACCCGAAACTGGACTTCCAGTTTAATAAAGATAATGTTCTCGTCACCGGTGAGCATCTGATATTCATTACTGTAGGTTTCTACCTGAGTAACATTAACCTTGTATTCCTGCTCAATCGGCCAGGGCAAGCGCCAGTGTATACCTGGCTGGGTCTCTTCCTTGAACTCACCAAACTGCAACACCACAGCCTTTTGCTGCTCGTCAACAATATAAATACCGGTAAAAGCCCATACTATTAATATGATGGCAGCAATAAACGACAGGAAGAAAGCAGAACCACCGTCATCGGTACTACCACCGCCTGGCCTGTTACTACCCAATACGCTTTTGAATTTGCGCTGCATTTTTTTGACAATTTCGTCTAGATCTGGTGGCCCATCCTGGTTGTTTTTATTTCCCCAGGGATCTTTATCTTTGTTGCCACCTGGTTCATTCCAGGCCATGTCTCACTCCGTTATATTTTTAAAAACTGTTTAATTCAAGGCTGACATTGTAGGTGCGTCTGCCTTGTCCCGCAACTCTAATGGATTTATTTGCAATTCAACAGCAAATTTCTTCTGAATTCGGGCAAAATCCTGTTTTGACAGCATAATATTCAGAATACTGCTACCATCTTCAATGTTATCTTCTTCGTTAACAGCACCCATTGCGTACAATGCCGCCCGTATATTACCCTGCTCGGGTTTGAGTACAACCCAACCATGAACCTTTTCTTTTAGCAGGAATTCGCTCAAAGCCTGTTGCAACAAATCCTGACCTTCACCCGTTTGTGCCGATAACCAGACCCTCACAGGAACGCCCTGCTCATCATAATCAATCCTGGCCTCGGTCTCGGTCAGATCAATCTTGTTATAAACCTGGATCTGCGGGATCTCGTCAGCACCTACCTGCTTCAATACATAATTGACCTGGTCGATGTAGGCGTTACGCTCGGGATCATGTGCATCAATAACATGTAACAACACGTCGGCCTCACAGGTTTCTTCCAGGGTAGAACGAAACGCCTCAACCAGATCATGTGGCAAATGACGAATAAAGCCCACGGTATCCGCAAGTACGATATGACCCACCCCCTGTATATCCACCCGGCGCAGGGTCGGATCAAGTGTCGCAAACAGCTGGTCTGCAGCATAGACTTCTGCATCAGTCAGACAGTTAAATAACGTGGATTTGCCGGCATTGGTGTACCCTACCAGGGACACGGATGGCACCATGGCGCGGCGTCTTGCACGACTCCCCAGGTTACGCTGCTCAGTATATTTCTCCAGCCGACGTTTCAATTGTTTGATACGCCCACCAATCAGGCGTCGGTCTGTTTCCAGCTGGGTTTCGCCCGGACCTCGTAAGCCGATACCGCCCTTTTGTCGCTCAAGGTGGGTCCAGCCACGGACCAGGCGGGTCGATAAATGCCTGAGTTGCGCAAGCTCAACCTGCAATTTACCTTCGAAGGAACGTGCACGCTGCGCGAAGATATCCAGTATCAGGCCGGTTCGATCCAGCACACGACATTTTAACCTGGCTTCAAGGTTCCTTTCCTGCGAGGGAGACAAGGTATGGTTGAACAAGACCAGCTCAGCCTGTTGATGCTCGATCAATTTCTGGATCTCATCTACCTTGCCACGACCGACAAAATAACGGGTATCCGGGCGATCTCGACTGCCTGTTACAGTATCAACGACGCAGGCGCCGGCAGACAGGGCCAAATCCTTGAACTCCTGTAACTGCTCTCTTTGACCTTCTGAGTAGAAATCGATGTGAATCAGTATGGCGCGTTCACCAAGCTGGGGCCGATCAAACAATGCTACCCCCTGCCTGATCTAAAGTGTGTATCAGGCATTGCCGGAATCAGAATCATCTCCACCTGAAATTTTGACATTTCTGGCAGGGACCACGGTAGAAATGGCATGTTTATAGACCATTTGACTGACGGAATTCTTCAATAAAATAACAAACTGATCAAAAGACTCAATTTGACCTTGTAACTTGATTCCGTTTACAAGAAAGATAGAAACAGGCACTTTTTCCTTTCGCAACGCGTTTAAAAACGGTTCCTGCAATGATTGCCCCTTAGCCATAATAGGCCTCCTTATTATAAATATTATAACAAATACAATTAGTTATACATACCCTGCTAAAAGTCCAGGGTAATTTATTCAAATAAACAAAACGTTTTACTACTCACCACCATGAAAATAGTAAACAGCTTCAGATTATAGCACAAAAAAACGGGTTCTTTTTCAGTGTACACCCGAATCCTTAAGTCTTTTCAAGACCTTATCAAAAAGGCCCCGATCACCAGTTTCGAACCAGTTGATAAGTGAATTTGACCTTAACCACGTTAGTTGTCGCTTCGCTAACTGACGTGTGGCAATTATACCTTTTTCAACCATATCATTATATGTGTAGTCACCACCCAGGTATTTCAAGGCCTGGCGATATCCGACTGATCGCATGGAAGGCAGATCCGCATGCAGGTCTCCCCTTGCCAGCAGTCCTTCGACCTCACTAATAAAGCCGAGTTCCAGCATTTGATGGAAACGTTGCTCAATCCGCTGATGCAAGACTGGTCGTTCGGATGGCGCAACGGCAAGTTGCATAACCTGGTAGGGAAAATCCCCTGTTGATTGCTCCTGAAAATGCTGGCTCATGGTTTTTCCAGTAATTTCATATACCTCAAGTGCTCTTTGCAAACGCTGAGGGTCATTAGGGTGGATGCGCTGTGCCGATTCGGGATCAATGCCGGACAAGCGTTCATGCATTGCTGCCCAGCCCAGGCGTTCGGCATCTGCTTCAATTTGCAGACGCACCGACTCATCCGCAGCAGGTAATTCCGATAAACCCTGAAACAGGGCCTTGTAATACATCATGGTGCCACCCACCAGTAACGGGATCTTGCCCTGACTGCTGATGTCTGCCATTTCACTCAGGGCATCATGGCAAAAACCGGCCACCGAATAGGATTCGACCGGATCAAGGATATCGATAAGGCGGTGCGGTGCCACTTTAAGTACACTGGCATCGGGTTTTGCCGTACCTATATCCATGCCTTTGTAGATCAAGGCCGAGTCCACACTAATGATTTCACATGGAAGCGATTGCACAAGTTCCACAGCCAGGTCAGTTTTACCTGAGGCCGTCGGACCCATGAGAAAAATAGCAGGCGGTTTGGCAGTCACTTGAGACATAGTCGGGTTCGTACAGAACGAATCTACTGCCCCCGCATAAACAACTTGTCCAGCTCTTTCATACTCAGCTGATGCCAGGTTGGGCGACCATGATTACACTGACCACTGCGCTCGGTCTGTTCCATATCGCGCAACAGGGCATTCATTTCAGGGAGCGTAAGCTGGCGGTTGGCGCGCACCGACCCATGACAGGCCATGGTCGATAATACTTCATTCATTTCTTCGCGGAGACGTTGACTGCTGCCATGGGTAACCAGGTCTGACAATACATCTCGCACCAGCGCTGCACTGTCGGCATGCTTCAGCAAGCCGGGTACTTGCCGTACGGCCAGGGTTTCGGGCCCCAGCCTGTCGATGATAATACCCAATTGCTGAAATGCCTGCTGATGCGACTCCGCAATATCGGCTTCACGCTGGCTCACCGACACGGTTACCGGCACCAACAAGGGTTGAGAGACGATACCCTTGCCATCCATTGATTTTTTCAGGCGCTCATAAGTAATACGCTCATGTGCGGCATGCATATCCACGATCACCATGCCCTCGGCGTTCTGTGCCAGTATATAAACCCCATGTAATTGGGCCAGCGCAAAACCTAATGGTGGTATTGTTTCCTCAGTGGGCAGGGAATCTGTGAGTGCTGCAGGCGAACTTTGATGCGTCGCTGCTTCTACAAATTTGCTGTAACCCGCATAGGCCTCTTGCACTGGCAAGCCCATGTGTTGCTGCTGCATACCCTGGCCTGCATGCGGTGACGATGATGCAGGATAACTAACAGGGGGGCTATCTGTGTCACTCAATATCATGGATTCCGCCTGGTCCTGGGGACGTAAATCTGCCAATACCTTTTTCAGTGTCTGGCTGATGAACCCGTGCACGGACCGACTTTCACGAAAACGCACTTCGAATTTTGCCGGGTGTGCATTAACGTCAACCATAATCGGGTCGATTTCCAGATAAAGTACATAGGCAGGCTGTCGTTGGTGATGTAACACATCCTGATAGGCCTGCTTGACTGCATGCACCAGCAGTTTATCCCTGACCATGCGACCATTAATAAAGAAATGCTGCAAATCAGCCTGGCTACGGGAAAAGGCAGGTACGGCGATCCAGCCGCTAAGGCGTAAACCGGATGCCTGGTTATCCAGATGCAGGACATGCTCTACGAACGCAGAACCACAGAGTTGCTGTAGCCTTTTTTCCTGTAGCTCCCGGGTATTCGCCACCGGCATGTTGTAGACAGGCTTGCGGTTATGGGTCAGGTTCATTGATGCCTCGAAATGGCTCAAGGCGATGCGTTTAACGATATTATCGAGATGACCAAACTCGGTTTTGTCCGTCTTCAGAAATTTGCGCCGTGCTGGCGTATTGTAGAACAGGTCCCTGACCTCTATGGTGGTACCGTCAGTATGTGCAGCCGGCTTTATTGTCTGTGTCGCATCGCCCTGAATACTCCAGGCTGATTCCTGTTGACCGGGTTTCGATGTCAGTGTCAGTCGCGATACCGAGGCAATACTCGGCAAGGCCTCGCCACGAAACCCCAGACTGTTGACACGCTCCAGGTCTTCCAGTGTCTGTATCTTGCTGGTAGCGTGCCGTTGCAGTGCTACGGGCAATTCATCTTGAGGGATACCTCTGCCGTTGTCCTTGATGCGGATCAGTTCCTTGCCACCCTGTTCAATCTCGATATCGATACGCGTCGCACCGGCATCCAGGCTGTTCTCAAGCAATTCTTTCACAACCGATGCAGGGCGTTCGATGACTTCGCCCGCGGCTATCTGGTTGATCAGGTGGGAAGGGAGTTTCTTTATCGGCATGTTACTGCGGCCACCGGACATATAAAAAAACCTGTATACCACAGGTATACAGGTTATTCATGTGTAATAAGGACGGTTTAAAAGTCGTCACTACTTTCCTCAGAGGTGTTGTCCGAAGAATCGGAGGAGTCACTGGATGATGAACTGCTGCTGCCGCTCCAGCTCGTAGCATATTGTAATTTTTCAGGCACCCGATTGGAAACAATCTTGTCGCCGGCCTTGATCTTGCCTTTCACCGAACCGACAATTTTTGCAATCGAGAATTTGGCCTTCACACTGATCACCTGCACCTGGCCGATTTCGGTGTCATCGCCACCGAGATCCAGACCGGTTTCCGGGTCGATCAACGATTCCCCTTTTGATAACAGACCTAGACGATCACCTTTTTGTACGCGACCCTTGCCCATATTGATGTAGACCTTGCCTTTTGCTGCCTTGATCACCGAACCCGTGGCCGGCGCCGAGCCAACCTGCTTGACAAGCTCATACACACCCATATTAATGGCCGCGATCATCGCCTGACCGATCGGTGTTTTCGAGTAGGAATCCATGAAGCCGCCCAGCGCGCCTCCACCGCCCCAGCCGATGCCGCCAAAACCCAGACTCGACTCACTGAGGATTGCGTTCACCTGTTTGGAGAAAGTAATTTCGCTGGTTTCGGCGTCGATCAGACGAAACGTCATACTCACCATGGATTTACTGCTGCCGATTTTCAGGCCACCCAGAAAACCGCCAGTGATACCCCCCAGACCAATCTTGTTCCCTTCAAAATTAGGTTCATACTGATTCACAACTGCCTGGATAAGAAACTGCGCACCCAGCACCTTACCTACCTTGGCGGCCGATGGTTGACTCATACGCCCAGATGCACCCAGGTCCTGTTCTTTTAGCGTTTTCTTCAGCATGGTGCGTTCGAGAATGCGGAAACGCCCACTGCGGTGCATGACGTCAGTCAGGATGGCATCGATACCATCTACCGGCACACCATTACCACCACTGGTATAAGTCGCTGTCCCTCCAAAACCACCCTTGACATGGACACTGGTGATCTTCGAATCATTTTGTACGCTCAGTACGCCAACACGCGATTTATTACCCGAATAGTCCCCCCATTTCACATTCACCAGGTCTTTGGCTTCAATGCTATCAATCGACTCCGGCAATGGTTTACTCTGCTTATCAACCACAGCATAGGCAACATAATCGGCTGCAACGCCAAACGAAAATGACAGGGTGATAATAAACGGCAGGATGAATTTTCCTATATATTCCTTCATTGGTAACCTTCCTATAATAATTTTATATGACCGAGAAAAACCTGAAACCAAATATACACGCTTAACAAAGTACTAGGCAAGCAAGTAACAAACGTGGAATAACGTTTATGTGAAGCGGGTTGGAGAAAAATCTCGATAAAAGGCAATTTTGCAGAACAGAAGCCGTCAGCCGAATGATCAACCTTCCGGAATAACCAACACGTCTCCTATTCGTAAGGTATTCTTTTTCAGAGCGTTTTCATCCCTGAGCGCCTTGAGGCTTACCTTGTATTGATCGGCAATAACACTCAGGTTTTCACCTTTACTGATGACATGCCTGCGCTGCGCCAGCAGGGTGCCCGGCACTTCATTACGTGTGAAATAGGTCTTCACGCCGCGCATGATTGAACGCGCCATGCGCTCCTGGTGGTGGGGGTTGAGTAATTTCTTTTCTTCCTGAGGGTTGGAGATAAATGCGGTCTCAACCAGAATCGAAGGTATATCTGGAGATTTAAGGACTGCAAAACCAGCCTGACCTACCTTGCGCTTGTGTACACGATTTACATTTTTCAACTCGGATAATACATAATCGCCCAGTTCGAGACTGGCTTCGACCTTGCCATTCATGGATAGATCCAGTAATACCGAGGCCAGCAAATCATCCTTGTCTTCCAGACTGACGCCGCCGATAAAGTCCGAGGCATTTTCACTCTCAGCCAACCAGCGTGCCGTCTCTGTGCTTGCGCCATGTTGCGACAAGGCAAATACAGATGCACCACGTGCACGCTTGTCCTTGAATGCATCGGCATGAATAGAGATAAACATGTCTGCTTTTTGCTTGCGCGCAATATTGACGCGCTTGCGCAAACCGATGTAATAATCACCTTTACGCACCATCACTGCGCGCATACCACGTTGCCGATTAATCATGCGCTGCAGTCTACGTGCTATCGCCATGACAACGTCTTTTTCACGCGTGCCGCGATAGCCGATTGCACCCGGGTCTTCACCACCATGCCCTGCATCAATGGCGATAACAAGATCACGCCGCTGAGGCTTGATCTTCTTTGTAACCGGTTTGCTGGCCTTGGCCTTTACAGTCGATCCGGCCTGTAGATCGATAACCAGACGGTGTCCGTAGTTCTGGTGCGGTTTGAGCAAAAAGCTCTTGGGTTTGACCGCCTTGGCGAGATCCAGCACGATCCTGATATCGGAATTATTATGCTTGCCCGTACGTATACGCTGGACTATGCCCTTGGCGTATTCCGAACCACTCAAGCTTTTCAGCAATTTTGCATCGCGAATATCGACAACAATTCGGTTGGGTTTTTTTAGCGTAAACAGGGAATGTTGTACAGGCGAACTGACATCAAAAACAATACGCGTACTGTCAGGCGCCGCCCAGAGACGTGCCTCTCTGACCTCGGAACTGGCCCTTAAGTGACTACTTGTTATTATTAGCAGTAGTGAAACAGCTAATATCACTGCTCTTTTCATGGCACACCATGCAAGCTTTTTGTTGTGTTATATCTAGATTCTAGGCCCCGGAATAATAAAAGTCAATATAATCCGTAAGATAGCTTTGTATTCTAGACCAGATTATCACAAAACAGTCATAATTCATTGAAGGCTTGCTGTACACTGTCATTTGATGCTGACAGCCTGACCTCACGAGATTCTCCCAAATAACTGATATCTATAATAATATCAGGCTCTCCCAACATTCCGGATGCTTTTTCAGGCCACTCGACCAGGCAAACCGCATGCCCGTCCAGCATATCCCTGATGCCGATAAATTCCAGCTCTTCCGGGTCTGCCAGCCGGTACAGGTCCATGTGGTAGATCGTTTTATCATCAATCTCATAGGGCTCAACGAGTGTGAAGGTCGGGCTTTTAACGCGCCCCGTAAACCCCAGCCCCTGCATAAAGCCTCGCACCAGGGTTGATTTGCCCGCGCCGAGATCACCTTTCAAAAAGACCAGCCCGACTCCACTTATCACATCGGCCAGGCGAGCACCCAGTGACAACATGGCCTGCTCATCTGTCACTTTCAGTAACCTAGCCATCGTTCAACAACCTTCGGATTACCGGTAACAAATCCGTCGCCAGCATACCTCGTTCACCCACTTCAGCAACACGGTCGGCTGCCACGGCATGCGTATAGACTCCACAACACGTCGCATCGTGCAATGAAATGCCCTGCGCCAGTAAACCCGCAATCAGGCCCGTCAGTACATCGCCCATACCCCCACTCGCCATACCCGGATTGCCTTCACGGCACAAATGACAACCATGGGTTTGCGGGTCAAACACGAGGCTGCCACTGCCTTTAAGCAAGGTGACTGCATTGTATTTTTCTGCGATAGCCTGCACGGCCGCAAACCGGTCATCCTGCACTTGTTGCGTGCTGCAAGCCAGCAGGCGAGCCGCCTCTCCTGGATGCGGGGTCAATATCCAGTTTTGCCTGGTCACGCTTTGTTCGCTGATCAGGTTCAATGCATCCGCATCGACGACCAGTGGCAGGTCACTCTCCAATACCCGAAGCAGTAATTGTTGTGCCCAGCCGGACTGACCCAGACCCGGACCTATCGCCACCACCGTGGCCTTTGCCAATAATGGGTCCAGTTCAGTGGCTTGCTCAACGCCATGGCACATCAACTCTGGACGCAGGGCCGTGATTTGCACGGCATGTGCCTTGCGAGTTGCTACCGTCACCAGGCCAGCACCACTACGCGCAGCGGCCTCGGCCGACATCTGCACGGCCCCTGTCATGCCGGTATCACCGCCGATAACCAACACATGTCCGAATTCACCCTTGTGTGCACTGGCCTGCCTGGCAGGCAAAATTTGCTGTAAACAATCCGCTGCGATGACTCGGCATGACGGTTCGTGCTGTGCATAGACCCCGGCAGGCACCGCCAGGTCATGGAATTGAATGTCACCACAATAGTCCCTGCCACAAGCAGTGAACATGCCCTGCTTGACCCCAATAAACGTAATGGTACAACTCGCCTTGATCGCCACGCTCATGACCTGTCCCGTGTTGGCATTCAGGCCCGAAGGGATATCAACTGCCAGCACTGGTTTGGCCGAATCATTAATGGTTTCAATCAACCCGGCCCAGCTCCCCTCCACGTTTCGCGCCAACCCTGTCCCCAACAAGGCATCAACCACAACCTCACTACCCTGTATGGCGGTTGCCAGCTGCTCAGTAGTGATTGTATGTCCGCCCGACTGTTGCCATTGTTCGAAGGCAGCCATGGCATCACCCTGCAAACAACTCGGCTCTGCGGCAGACAGTACGCTGACATCATAACCCTGCTGACAGGCGATACTGGCCAGCAGGTAGCCGTCTCCGCCGTTATTGCCGGCACCACAGCAAACCAGCAGTCGCCTGGCATTCGGCCACTGCTGCTGCAATAACTCAAAAGCGGCCTGTGCCGCACGCGTCATCAGATCGAATCCGGCAATGCCCTTTTCCTCGATCGCAATACGGTCCAGCTCCCTGACTTGTTCCGCTGTATAAAGCGTTAGTGGTAAACTTGGTGTCAACATAATCTGGAGTATACCGTACTCATGCCATCTGGTAAGAAAATCACAAAACCGGTTACCGGGCTGGACTACAGGCAACTGGCCGGACAAATCCGAGACTGGGGTCAGGAACTTGGTTTTCAGCAGGTTGGTTTTAGTGATATCAAGCTCGAAAAACATGAACAGTTTTTGCAGCAATGGCTGACAGCGGGTTACCACGGCGATATGGAATACATGTCCCGGCATGGCAGCAAACGGTCTCACCCGGAAGAACTGGTCGGAGGCACCCAACGAATTATCAGCGTGCGTATGGATTACTGGCCCGATCAGGCCAGGGCAGCTGACGCCGCGCTGCACGATCCGGTCAGCGCCTATATCTCACGCTATGCACTGGGACGCGATTACCACAAACTCATGCGTTCAAGGCTGCAGAAACTGGCAGATAAAATTAAACAACAAGTTGGCGATTTTGGTTACCGCGTATTTGTTGACAGTGCTCCGGTGCTGGAAAGGGCCATTGCAGAAAAATCGGGCATCGGATGGATCGGAAAACACACCAATGTCATCAATGAAAAGGCCGGCTCCTGGTTTTTCCTTGGTGAGATTTACACCGACTTGCCCCTGCCGATCGATACCCCGGCCGCCAATCACTGTGGCCGGTGCCACTCCTGTATTGATATCTGCCCGACGCAGGCCTTCATTTCACCTTATCAACTGGATGCCCGGCGTTGCATTTCCTATTTGACCATCGAATTGCGAGGATCAATACCTGTCGAGTTGCGCAAGCCCATCGGAAATCGCATTTATGGTTGTGATGACTGCCAGATGGTGTGCCCATGGAACCGGTTTTCCAGCCCGACACAGGAGTCGGATTTCCAGCCACGGCAACATCTCGATGCCGCGGAGCTGGTCGAACTGTTCAACTGGGAGGAAGCTGAATTCCTGAAACGAACTGAAGGGTCGGCAATTCGCCGCATTGGTTACGAATGCTGGATGCGTAACATCGCCGTGGCACTGGGCAACTGCGACACCTCGGCTGCCGTAGTGAATGCCCTGCAGGCCAGGAAAGGGCATGACTCCGGGCTGATACGCGAGCACGTATTATGGGCACTTGAACAACATGCATAAACAACCTGTTTTGACTGAATGCCTGAGCTCCCGGGCCCACGAAACCCGCGATCAATATTCCAGGTCATCATCCCAGCTGCGATTGGCAAGATAATAATTCACCAGACCATTTGTCGAGCCGTCATGATTACTGACATTTTCTCCGGCTCGTAGCTCGTCCTGAATATTCAGGGCCAGCTTTTTGCCTAGCTCCACTCCCCACTGATCATAGGAATTGATGTCCCAGATGATTCCCTGGACAAAGGTCTTATGTTCATACAATGCGACTAGTGCGCCCAGTGTGGCCGGTTTCATGGCATCCACCAGGATACTGTTACTCGGACGGTTTCCAGTAAAGCATTTATGCGGCAACAAGGCATCGATCTCGTCCTGCGGCAGGCCTTCTGCCTGTAGTTCATGCAGTACATCCTCCGGGCTTTTACCCAGCATCAGTGCCTCGGTTTGTGCGAAGAAATTGGACAACAAAAAGGTGTGGTGATCGCCAACGGCGTTATGTGAATGCATGGGTATAATAAAATCGGCCGGGATCAAACGTGTACCCTGGTGTAGTAACTGGAAAAAGGCGTGTTGACCATTCACTCCGGGCTCACCCCAGATAACCGGGCCGGTATGATAACCAACCGGCTTGCCATTTTTATCCACGCCCTTACCATTACTCTCCATGTCGCCCTGCTGCAGGTAGGCGGGAAAGCGGGCAAAATAATGGTCATACGGCATGATCGCCTGGGTCTCTGCCGCATAGAAATTGACATACCAGACCCCGATCATGGCCAGGATGACTGGCATATTCTGTTCCAGCGGTGCTGCACGAAAATGCTCATCCATGGCATGCGCGCCACTGAGAAACTGTTCGAACCGGTCCATGCCAATGGATAATGCCAGCGACAAGCCGATAGAAGACCATAACGAATAACGCCCCCCGACCCAGTCCCAGAATTCGAACATGTTCTTTGGATCGATACCAAATGCCTTGACCGCCTCGGTATTAGTTGACATGGCAACAAAATGTTTGGCGATATCTTTTTCTGTAGCTCCAGAATTGAGGAACCACTCGCGCGCGGTATAGGCGTTGGCAATGGTTTCCTGTGTCGTAAAGGTTTTTGAGGCAACTAGAAACAGGGTGGTTTCCGGGTCGAGGCGGCTGCAGGTCTCGATCATGTGTGTACCATCGATATTGGAAACAAAATGCATGCGCAGGTGCGGGTGCTGATAGGGCCTGAGCGCACCACAGGCCATGATCGGCCCCAGATCCGAGCCACCAATACCGATATTGACAATATGTTTAATACGTTTGCCGGTATACCCCAGCCATTGGCAGTTACGTACAGCTTCGGTGAATTCCCGCATCTGCTGTAGAACCCTGTTCACATCCGGCATGACATCCTTGCCATTGACACACATTGGCCGATTACTACGATTGCGTAAAGCCACATGCAACACGGCGCGATTCTCGGTGTTATTGATCAACTCGCCCGCAAACATGCGATCACGCCAGCCCTCTACATCCCTGTCACGGGCCAGGGCCATCAACAAACCAAGCGTTTCTTCATTAATGCGGTTTTTCGAATAGTCTAGAAAAATGCCGGCAGCATTCAGGGAATATTGCTCAAACCGCTGCGGGTTCTGCTTGAAATGATCCAGCATATGCACTTCGAAGCTCTCTTCCCAATGTTTTTGCAAAGCCTGCCAATGTGATGAAAGATTGAATTCAGACATGGTATTCCTTGGTTCCCCGCCCAGAGTGATAGGGCACTATAATATCACTTAAATAAAAAAAAGTTTTGAAAACATAGCATTAGCTGTATTTCCCGATATTTTACCCGGTTAAAAATCGTAATTTGCACCAGCATTCGTTATAATCGCGCGGTTTTTATGAACCTGAAAATTGTATCCAAAACGGCACACTAACTTCCTGACTTAAGATATGTATATAGAAAACCTGCAAAAAAGTATACCTCGCGATAAAGAATTACGCTCGCGTGTGAAATTATTTGGCAATCTACTCGGCAATGTTATACGCAAACATGCCGGCAAAGATGTGCTCGACGCCGTTGAAACATTACGCAAGGGCTACATCAAGCTCCGCCAGGAGGACAGCCCGCGCCGCCGTAAAACACTGCGAAAATATATAAAACAGCTTGAAACATCCGATTTAAGCCAGGTGTTGCGCGCCTTCAGCATCTACTTTAGCCTGGTCAATATCGCTGAAGAATCGTTCATGCATCAGCAACGTCGCAGACAGGCACGTTCCAATGCACCACTCTGGGTTGGCTCTTTTTCCGACACGATCTCCAAGTTTATGATCAACGGCATCAGCCCTGAACAACTGCAGGGGCTACTTGATCGCCTTGCCTACATACCCGTGTTCACCGCTCATCCGACCGAATCCAAACGTCGCACGAACATGGAGATCCTGCGCCGTATCTTTGTTACCAGTGAGCAACTACAGGATAAAAACCTCGGCAAGGATGAACTCAGGGAGGTCAAACAACAGCTGGAAAATGAAATTCAGCTGTTATGGAAGACCGACGAAGTCCGCGCCCATAAACCCCAGGTTCGTGATGAAATCCGCAACGGATTGTATTACTTCCGTGAATGCCTGTTTGACGCAGTTCCCCAGGTCTACCGCTATCTGGAAAAAGCCATACATCGCAACTACGGCAGCACGGACGGCACGCCTGCTGTTACCGTACCCAGCTTCCTGCACTTTGGCTCATGGATCGGTGGTGACCGTGATGGTAATCCCTTTGTAAAACCGGAAACAACAGCCATGGCGGTGCGCCTGCACAACCAGGAAATACTGCAAGAATACATTCGGCGGCTTGATTCCCTGGGACGTATCCTGACACATTCAGACAAGCTCATCACCCCGAGTGTCGAACTGCAGGAAAAAATCGAGCAGCAACTCAAACATTGCGCCAACGCCTTTAGTGACAAACCTAACCGTTTCAGCCACGAACCCTATCGACGCATGCTGCATATCATGCGTTACCGCTTGCAAAAAAACCTTGAAGCGGTCGAGCAACGCATAGAAGGCGTTTTTCCCGATTCCACATCCAGTTACAAGGATGAAAGTGAATACCTGGCTGACCTGAAACTGATCCGCGATTCTCTCATCAGTCATGCCGACGAAAATATTGCCAACGGCAAGCTGCGCGACCTGATCAGGCTGGTTGAAACCTTCGGCTTCTATCTAGTACAACTGGATGTCCGCCAGGAATCTACACGCCATTCGGAAGCGGTCAGCGAAATCTGCCAGTTGTTGGGAGTAACAGACAATTATGATGCCCTGTCAGAAAGCGACAGACAGGCATTACTGGCTAACGAGCTGGCCAATCCACAAATACCTGAGCTGGCACTGGAAAAACTGCAGGAACTGACACGAGAAACCGTTGAAGTCTTTCACACCATGAAAGACATCCGCAAGGAAGTCAGCCCCAACGCCTTTGGCGCCTATGTTATCTCCATGACACACACTGCCAGCCATGTCATGGAAGTCATGTTCCTCGCCCGGCTCGCAGGTCTTGCCGGTGTCAGGGACGGACAATACTATTGTCATATCAATATCTCACCACTATTTGAAACGATCGAGGATCTGTCTCATGTGGAAGAGGTACTCGATCAGTTACTGGGCAATGAAACCTATGCTGCATTGCTCAAATGCTCCGGCAATGTACAGGAGATCATGCTCGGTTATTCTGACTCCTGCAAGGACGGGGGTATACTCGCTTCAGGCTGGAGTCTGTATAACGCACAGAAAACCATCATCAGGCTTACCGACAAGCACAATGTCGAATGCCGGCTATTCCATGGGCGCGGCGGCACCATTGGTCGCGGCGGCGGCCCTACCCATGAATCGATCATGGCGCAACCAGCCAACACGGTGCATGGGCAGATCAAGTTTACCGAACAGGGTGAAGTCCTTTCCTATAAATACAGTAACCACGAGACAGCCATTTATGAACTCAGCATGGGCGTCAGTGGCCTGATCAAGGCCAGCCGCTCACTCATTCATAACGTTGAAGATGAACGTAATGACTACATGGGCATCATGGATGAGATAACCGATATTGGTGAAAAACAATACCGTGAGTTAACGGATAATTCGCCTGAGTTTCTTGATTATTTCTACGAGGCAACACCCGTTTCAGAAATTGGTCTCATGAATATTGGTTCACGCCCCTCACATCGCAAGAAGCAGGATCGTTCCAAGGCATCAGTTCGCGCCATTCCATGGGTATTCGGGTGGGCCCAGTCCCGTCAAACCCTGCCTGCATGGTATGGCATTGGCTCGGCCCTTGAAAAATGGCGGCATAACGAACCCGAGCGTCTGGCAAAACTGCAACAAATGTATCATGAATGGCCATTTTTCCGTGCCCTGCTAGGCAACAGTCAAATGGCACTGTTTAAGAGTGAAATGGATATTGCGCGCGAATATGCCACACTGTGTCTGGACGAAGAAACTGAAACGACTATCTACGAAAAAATTCAGACCGAATTCCAACGTACCGTGCAACAAGTTTTGAGCGTTGCAGACCAGCACAGCCTGCTTGAGGAAAACCCGTCACTTGCGCTTTCCCTGACACGTAGAAACCCTTATCTGGATCCGTTAAATTATATCCAGATCACCTTGCTGGAGCGTTATCGGGAAGACACCGTCGACAGCGATGAGTCTGCCTGGCTTGACCCATTGTTACGATCGATTAATGCCATTGCATCGGGTATGCGCAATACCGGTTAGTGCTTTTTCCAGACCAGGATACGGTTATTCACCGGCATTTCGATGTCGCCACAAAAGCTCATGCCAGCCTGTTGAGCGAGTTGATCCAGTGCGTCAAAGTCACGGATACCGCTCAATGGGTCGCGTTGCTTTAACCATTGGTCAAAACGGGCATTACTGTCACTGGTATATTGACCGTGGTAATTAAACGGCCCGTATAATGCAAAACGTGCACCACTCCTGAGACTGCCGGCAAGCCCGGCAAAAAGAGCCTGCACGGCCTGCCACGACATGATATGCACGGTATTGGCTGAAAAGCTGTAATCAAACCCACCGGCAGGCCAGCAGGAGTGCTCAACATCCAGCTCACACAAGGGCAACATGTTTTCCAGCCCGGCTTCATCCAGCCAGGCCTGTATGCCGGGCAGGTTTTCCTGCCGGTCACTGGGTTGCCACTGCAGATGGGCAAGCTGGTTGGCGAAATAAACGGCGTGCTGCCCTGTACCACTGCCTACTTCGAGTACAGTACCCGGCTCTTTAAACAGCTCCTTTATGACGGACAAAATGACCTGTTTGTTTTCTTCACACGATTCGGCAAAGGGTTTACTCATACTATTCCCGTATTTATCAAATGTGGCAGTCATAGGGATATTGAACTGATAATATACCATCGCCAGCAAATCATCAGGATAACAATAAGAGTAAAGAGAAGGAAAATCGCTGATAGAAATTCAGGGCCTTGCTCTGGCACCCTTACGCGTCTGCCGCCTTTAGGCTACCTGAACCGGTATGGCATTCCTCATGTGTTTGATCTGGTTGTCTTTATCCAGATACACCAGCTGCGGTTTGTAGGTATTGAGTTCCTTTTCCTCATAACGAGCGTAGGCACAGATAATGATCCTGTCGCCGGGGGCGGCCTTATGTGCGGCTGCACCATTAACCGAAATGATACCGGAATGGGCTTCGGCACGAATGGCATAGGTACTGAAGCGCTCGCCATTATTGGTGTTATAGATCTCGATTTGCTCATATTCCAGAATACCGGCCGCATCAAGCAGGTGACTATCGATTGCGCATGAGCCTTCGTATTCCAACTCGGAATGGGTGACAAACGCATGATGCAACTTGGCTTTTAGCAGGGTTCTTTGCATTGATTAATCCATAACATTGTGAATACTCTAAGAATTTATGATTATATCAGATATTAATGATAATGTTATCAATCAAACGGGCCTTGCCCAAGCTGGCAGCGGCCAATATAACGAGCTGCCGATCATTTTCGCTAGCCAGCTGCAGATCGCCAGATCGTCGGATACTGACATAATCAACTATAAACCCTGCATTATCGAGAATTTTAACCGCATTTTCTTCCATCTCCCTGAAATTATCGCTCGTGGCCAGGGCTGAAGCAACGTCCGCAAGAGTCTCATGAAGTAAAGGTGCCAGCTTGCGCTCATGCTCGCCTAAATAGCTGTTTCGTGAACTCATGGCCAGGCCATCGGCCTCGCGAATGGTCGGCGCGGCAATAACTTTGATTGGAAAATCAAGATCCTGCACCATTTTTTTAATCAGGAACAACTGCTGAAAGTCTTTTTCACCAAACACGGCCACATCGGGCTGAACAATATTAAACAGCTTGGCCACGATCGTCGTCACGCCAACAAAATGTACTGGCCTGAATTCTCCGCATAAGATACTCGACAGTTCCGGCACTTCTACCCAGGTTGCGGTGCGTGTATCAGACGGATAGATCTCCTCGACTAACGGTGCAAACAGCAGGTCGGCGCCACATTCGGCCAGGCGGGTGCTATCCACCTCCAGCGTCCGGGGATAGCTGTCTACATCCTCGTTTTCACCAAACTGGGTGGGATTTACAAAGATACTGGCAACCACCTTGTCGGCGTGTTGTCGGGCTATGTCGATTAACTTGAGGTGACCATCATGTAAATTGCCCATGGTAGGAACAAATGCAACGATCTGGCCTGCCTGTTTCCAGCGCTGTACCGTGTTGCGCGTTTGTGTCTTGGTTTTAATGGTTTGCATGATTGTAATTGTAGCGCAAAGCCGGCTGGCAGAGTAACCGCAGCACCTGACACGGCAAGTGGCTTACGAAAAGAAAGTATGTTCCCTGGCAGGGAAACTGCCATCCTTGACGGCTTGATCAAAACGTTTCACTGCCTCACTGATACTGTCGGCCCCCTGCATGAAGTTTCTGCTGAACTTCGGGGGTTTTCCAGGCGTGATACCCAGTATATCCTGCAATACCAGAACCTGCGCATCGGTTGTACCACCGGCACCGATACCTATGACAGGAACCTGGACGTTACTGGTGATTTCATTGGCCAGTGAATCCGGCACACATTCCAGCAAGATCATGTCTGCACCGGCCTCTTGCAAGCGCTCGGCATCCATCAGCATGGATTGCGCATCGGCTTTTTCCCTGCCCTGAACCCGATAACCACCCAGCTTATGCACCGACTGTGGCTGCAAGCCTATATGGGCGCAAACCGGGACCCCGTTCATTGCCAGTGCTTCAACAACCGGCAACTGTGAACTCCCGCCTTCCAGCTTGACCATATGCGCACCCCCTTCCTGCATGAGGCGCGTGGCATTGCTGATGACCTGCCCGGGGGTGGTATAACTCATGAAGGGCATATCTACCATGAGCAGTGCGCGTTGAATTCCATTGGCAACACAGGCAGCGTGGTAACACATGTCGTCCATGGTTACCGGCACCGTGGTTTCGTGTCCCTGGATAACCATACCCAGGGAATCGCCTACCAGCACCACCTCGATCCCCGCCTGATCCAGCACCTGTGCAAAACTGACATCATAGGCCGTCAGGCAGGAGAATTTCTCGCCCGCCTGCTTCATGCCGAGCAATGTATTTATCGTGACTTTTGCAGGTGCCTGACCCGAGCCTTGATACATGTTGAATAAGCCTGTTACATTGCCATCGGCAGGGGATTAAAATAGTGCCGCCCACTGCGCATTGAAAGTATACGTTTTAATAATAGCTCGTAATCTTCGTCCTTGTTTACCGGGTCGATATCGGCGGCATTGACTATCAATAATGGCGCATCATGGTAATCATGAAAAAAGCGGGAATAGATATCAACCAGACCTGTCAGGTAATCACTATCAATAAGCTGTTCTGATTTGATGCTGCGCTTGGTAATGCGTTCACGCAATACATCCACCGGCGCTTGCAGGTAGACGACCAGGTCCGGCCTGGGAGCCTCAATGGAAAGATTGTCGGACACCTGTTGATACAGGTTTAATTCATCGTTGTCCAGGGTTAACTCTGCAAACAGCCGGTCCTTGTCCATCAGGAAATCAGCGACCCTGACAGGGGTGAACATGTCATCCTGGCGTAATGACTGCATTTGCTGTGCACGCTGAAAGAGGAAAAATAACTGGGTTGGCAAGGCCCCGGAAGACGGGTCATTGTAGAAACGATCCAGAAACGGATTACCCGCTGCGTCTTCCAGTATTAACTCCGAACCAAAGCTGTCAGCCAGGCGTCTGGCGAGGCTGGTTTTGCCGACGCCGATCGGGCCTTCAATAACAATATAGCGGTGATGTGAAGTTGCCAAAGTCATAAATCAAAATCCAGCGTTTGCAGTACTTCTCCTGCAAGGTTTTTTTGAATTAGCTTGTTAATATTTCCCTTGCCTGGTATATCAATATTATCTTCAAGCTCCTGCAATGGAAACAGTACAAAAGCCCTTTCATGCATGCCGGGGTGCGGCACCACGAGATTATCAGTATCTATCAGCTCGTCGCCATACAATAACATATCAAGATCCAGTGTCCGCTCATGCCATCGTCTGCCATCACGTTTCCTGCCCTGACTACTCTCTATGGATTGTAATTCAGCCAATAAGTCCTGGGGTGTCAAACGGGTCGTTATTTCCGCCACGGCATTATAGTAATCAGACTGATCAGCAGGCCCCATGGGTTTTGTGAGGTAAATGCTGGACAGCCGTTGAAATTCACTTTGCGGTAATTGTTTTAAGGCCGTAACTGCCATGGCCAGTTGTCTCTTCGGCTCATCCAGATTACTACCCAAACCAATATAGACACGCCGTGACATCGTCAAGCTTATGCACCGTCCGACTTCTGCTGGCGTTTTTTCTTCCCGGGTTTTTTGCCTGAACGTGTCATTTTTTTCTTCTCGGATGAACTGGCATCCTGAAATCGCGTCCACCACTCGGCAGTCTGCTCGGGTACTTCACCACAACCTGCCCGTAAAAGCAAAAAGTCGTAAGCTGCACGGAAGCGCGGATGACTCAGTAGTTTATATGGCCTGATACCCGCCATAAATTCAAAACGCCCCTGCAATTGCCACACCTCTCGCATAAACATACTGAAACGCCTGGGAATGGAAGTATGTCGGGACTGTTTCTGCAGAACCTGTGCTATCGCCTTCTGCATAGCTGGAAATGCAGGCAGGTCTTCTTCCTGGTGAACGGTTTCTGCAAGCTGTCTGATCGGCTCCCATAACAGGGCCGCATAGATAAAGGCCGGTGTTACCGACTTTCCTGACTGCAAACGTTCATCTGTATTTTTCATCGCCTGCGCCACCAACATCACCGGAAAATCATGCTCCTCAACAGACAGGGCCTTTTCAGTCAACGGATATAAACAACGGAACAGCCCATAATGTCGCATCAATTCGAAGGTTTGCAAGGCCTGCCCGGACATAAACAATTTCACACTTTCATCAAACAAACGCGAGGGCGAGATATCCATCAGCAGATCCGCCAGTTCAAACACCGGCTGTTCTGTCTGCGGGTGTATCTGGAAACCGAGTTTGACCGCGAAACGGACAACTCGCAGCATCCTGACCGGGTCTTCACGATAACGTTGCTCGGCGTCACCTATAATGCGCAAAATGCCCTGTTGTATATCCTGCATGCCTCCCATGTAATCATACACAGAGAAGTCTTTGATATCGTAATACATTGCATTAACGGTAAAATCACGTCGCAGTGCATCCTCTTCGATGCTACCGTAGACGTTGTCTCGCAATAGGCGGCCCTCATCGGAATGCGAACGCTCATCGGTATCGTCCGTTGTGTCGCTGGCACCGCGAAAGGTCGCTACTTCAATGATCTCCCTGCCGAAAAACACATGCGCCAGCCTGAACCTTCGACCTATCAGACGACAATTACGAAACAGCGCCTTGACCTCTTCCGGCCTGGCATTAGTGGCGATATCAAAATCCTTCGGCTCAAGACCCAGCGCAAGGTCGCGTACACCCCCACCAACGAGACAGGCCTGATAGCCCGACTTATGCAAACGATAGAGCACCTTCAGTGCATTTTCGCTGATATTTTCTCGAGAAATGTTATGCCGCGCACGGGGAATGATATGAGAGGCAGAGGCAGATTCTGGCGACACTGCCGTTCCTCTGAAGAGTCTGGTTATTCTTCTGAATATACCCGTGGATGATTGCTTGTTATCGTCGATCACAAAACCATTAAGCTGTTACATAAATAAGACGGAATGATAACATTTCCGCGACAGAAAGGGTTGAAAGAATCACTCACTGCCAGATATCTACCAGCTGGAAATCTCCTGCATTTCACTCATTACTTCTGTCAGGCTGGCTTCCTGGTCCAGCAAGCAAACATAATTGCCTATACTGCAGACCGTATTTGCCTGGCCGTGCACCACCCATCCTGCGGGTGGAGTCCAGCCATTTATATGGGTAAACATGGATAATTGATCAGTATTACCCTGCACAATGCGCTTGTAGTCATGGGCAAAATGTGCCAGGCCGATCATTTCCTCTTCCGGCATCATGCCGAAGCCTTCTACAAATGAGCCATCATCCCTGAAATGACAAACTGCCTGCACTCCATCCAGTGCCAATATTCGTTTGATCATCACTAACTCCCTCTAGGCCAGGGCACGGTAGGCGGCTTCGATATCAACCTTGTCATTTTCGATGACAACACCATACTGGCCATGTGTTACCGTCGTCCAGTCAAGACCGATCATGGAAAAACCTTCAACGGGATAAAACCCCTCTGTACCCGTCATATTCTCCCAGCCACGCGCCTGCATCGTCGCAATGGCCGTATTGGCAACACAAACATGCGCCAGTAAATCCAGTGCAACTTCATTCAGGCTACTGCCCTCTACGATCTTGCTGTTTGTTAATTCACCTTTGTCGGTAAATTCGAATGAAGCCAATGCTCCGGGTAACGCCATCAATTGATCTAGATCTGGCATGATTCTCTCCGTAATACGATGTAACAATTAATCTTAAACAAGCTCATCCGAGAGATCGAATAGCGACTCTCGCATGCGCTCCAGCACCTGGTTCAATGAACCCTCCATTTCATTTATGAAACAGAACACATTGGCTATCACGCAAACCGTGAATTTAGGCCCCTTGACGACCCAGCCCTTATTGGGTTCCAGGCCACAATTCTGGCAAAAGGTGCCCAGCATGCCTGCCTGCATATGCACGCTCATGGTTGTGGCCCGACACATTATCGATGCCTGGCGTGCCTGTTCGTCATCCATTTGGCCCTTGTAGGTGAAACGATCTCCTCGATAGGAATATTCACCTGCACAGATAACGCCGGGTAAATCTGCTAATTCTGATAGAATACTCATTGTGCCTCTCTTATGGGGACGTTTTATTATTCATTTTCATATAATGTAATTGTTAGTAGTAGCACAGAGTACGGGTAACTGACAAGGCAGGAAACATGCAGACAGAACAGCAGGCAAACAGGCAAGCAGTAACTTATGTAGGCATAAAGCGTAGAATAGGCGCCTTTGCCTACGATTTCATCTTGCTGATTGCACTACTTTTTCTCGCCACAGCTGTTGTCATGCCGTTTACAGGGGGCGCAGTCGCGGCAGGTAATCTTTTGTTCCAACTCTACATCGTATTGGTTGTATTTTTTTTCTATGGCTGGTTCTGGACGCACGGTGGACAGACGCTGGGTATGCGTGCCTGGAAAATTCGGGTTGAACTCGAAAACGGTGACAACCTGAACTGGGGGCAGGCTGCATTGCGCTTTGTGCTGGCCGTGATGACCTTTGGTGTAGGCCTGTTATGGTGCCTATGGGATGAAAAATACCGTGCATTCCATGATCTGTTGGCAAGAACGCAGGTCATCCGGGTTGAAAAACGCTTTGTACCAAAGGTATAAATGCAGAACCGACGTTAAAAGATTCTCTTTAATGCCCAAAGCCCGGCCGCAGCAAATAACAGGCTGGGCAATAGAGCACTGGCGATGGCGTTCAGGCCGTAGCCGACACCAATATGATTGAGTGCCTGATTGAACAAATGAAAGCCCAGCCCAAGCAGAACGCCAACCAGCAATCGCTGGCCCACACTGGTCGTACGTAGTGATCCAAAAACAAATGGCAGCGCAATCAGCAACATTATCAGCACTGATAACGGTTTAAACATTTTTGTCCAGAACGCCTGCTCATACTCCGCTGCATCTAGTTTGTTCTGTTTGAGGTGTTGCACATATCTGAACAGCGACAACATAGACAGGTTTTGTGCCTTGACCGTGAGGGTATCCAGCATTTCCGGTTCAACCAATGCATCCCAGTGCCTGTTGGCCTCATGCTTCTGGGTAAAACTGCGTGTGCCGAACACGGTTTCCGTGACATCCTTTAATTCCCAACCCTGCTCACTGTAAACAGCATGCCTGGCCCGGATAGTGGATGTCAGATGATGGTTGCTGTCAAAGGTATGGATAGCAATATCTACCAGACGAGAGCCCGGGTATACCTGCCCTATCTTGATATAATTCTGGCCGTTTTTCGACCAGATTCCGCTGCCACTATGAATGGATTGCGAACCGCTCATGGCCGTTGTGCGGATTTTCTGGGCATGATTTTCTGCCGGTGGCGCCAGCACTTCGCCGATCAATACCCCCAGCAGCATCAATAACAGACCTGCCTTCATAACCGACCAGGCTATTCTGGCAATCGAAATCCCGGCGGCGCGAAGTACGATCAGTTCACTGTTATTGGCAAGGCTGCCCAGGCTCAACAGGGTACCTAGCAAGATCGCGGTATGAAACATCTCATACCCCTTTCTGGGCAATATGAACAAGGTATACTCGAAGGCTCTCAATGCCGTATAGTCACCCTTCAAGTCACCCAACTGGTCAATAAATGTGAAAAACGCGGACAACGACAATAGCACCAGAAATGCCAGCAATGATCCTGCCAGTACCGCCCTAGCGAGGTATCGATCAATGATTTTCATGCGACCTTGCCCGATAACTTTTTAAGCCAGGAATGTTTAATCCAGTGCCAGCCATACTGTTTTAACAGAATGAGCAAGGTCACCAGAACGATTAACGCATGCACCCAGCTCATACCTACAACCAGCGGCAGTTTTTCCTTAACCATCCACGCCTTGGAAACGGCGATCAGGTTGACATAGATGACATATAACAGGATGCCCCAGAACAGTTTGCCAAACTGGCCCTGCCTCGGATTGATTTTAGCCAGGGGTACGGCAAGGAATGCCAGTATCAAAACCGACAAGGGAATCGCTGCTCGCCATTGCAGTTCGGCCCAGGCCTCGCGGGTACCCGATTGCAGCAAGGCCAGGGTAGTCATTGATTCAACGCTGGAATGCGCCACTTTCTTTTTTGTTGGTGCAACCAGCAGACTGTGTCGCGAAAACTTGAGTTGCCTGAAGTCCGTTTCACCAGGAATGCCTTCATAGCGAGAGCCATTTTCGAGTACCAGTAGCCTTTCATCTGTTTTGTCGTCAACCTCAAGATGCGCCTTCTCTGCCACCATGAGAATATCACGGTCGTTGTATTTTGTTTGTATAAAGACATTACGCATACGCGTATTATCATCAGACATCTCTTCCAGATAAATGATCCTGTTGCCACTGATATGAAACTTGCCTGCACTGATACCCGTGAATTCAAGGTTCTTCGCAAACTGCTTGCCCAGGTTTGCCTCCAGACTGGATGCCCAGGGCACAACATAAAAACTCAGCACGCCAATCAGAATAGACAAGGGCACGGCAATATTAAATACCGGGTGATACAGACGACCCGTGCCAATACCACAAGCAGACATGGACGCCATTTCGTGATCCCGATACAAGCGCCCGAATAACAACAGAATCGATATAAAAAGGGCCAGTGGCGTGAGGATAATCAGGTAACGCAAGGACACCAGACCCAGTATGATAAATAAATAGCTCCCCGGCAGGTCTCCGGAAGCGACATCGGCCAGGTAACGCACGAGTTTATTACTCAGGAATATGAGATACAAAACAATGGCAACACCCAGCAATGTTCTTAATATTTCACGGCTGATATAACGATCGAGGATCATGGACATCACATGGCCCGCAATGAAAAGTTGTGATTTTGGCTGGAAAAATGCATTTTTTGTAGTAAACTTCCAAAAATAGTAATAATCTTTTTAATACCGACTCGCTCAGCTCTGGATAAAGTAAAACAAAATATCATTTATTCAATACTTTATCAGTCATTATAGACTATAGCCAGCAGAGTTCACCACTGGCCAATAATGAGACAGTTAGTCACAACAAACCGAGCCCTGAAGAATCAATCGATACAGGGTAACAGCAGGAGTTAACATGGAATTCAGCGTTAAAAGTGGCAACCCGGAAAAACAAAGGACCGCCTGTGTCGTTGTGGGTATTTTTGAGCCACGCCGTTTATCCCAGTCGGCAGAACAACTCGACAAGGCCAGCGATGGCTACCTGTCCAACCTGATTCGAAGGGGTGATATCGAGGGTAAACTCGGACAATCGCTACTGCTCTACAATGTACCAGGAACCCTGTGTGACCGTGTGCTGCTGGTCGGCTGTGGGCGTGAACGCGAACTCAACCCACGTAAATACAACAAGATCATTACCACCGCCACCAATGCCCTGAATGAGGGAGGCACCATGGAGGCGGTATTTTATCTGACCGATATCAACATCAAGGGACAAGACAGCGAATGGAAGGTCAGCCAACTGGTGCTGGCTGTCGAAGACGTACTGTACCGGTTTGATGCACTGAAATCAGAAAAAGATGAATTCAGACGCCCACTGCGCAAGATCATTATCAGTATTCCCAGCCGTCGTGAATTAACCGAATGTGAAGACGCGGTACAATCTGCTCTGGCGATTGCCAACGGCATGACCACCGCCAAGGATCTCGGCAATTTGCCCGGCAACATATGCACACCGACCTACCTTGCCGAACAGGCAACAAGCCTGGCCGAGCTACACGACAAGTTCACCACCACAATACTGGGTGAAGCAGAAATGCAGGAACTGGGTATGGGTGCCCTGTTATCAGTCTCCAGAGGTAGCCGTGAACCGGCAAAGCTCATCATTATGGAATACAGGGGCGGCAAAGAAGATGACAAACCCGTGGTCTTCGTTGGCAAGGGCCTGACTTTTGATGCAGGTGGCATCTCTATCAAACCTTCAGCGGCCATGGATGAAATGAAATACGACATGTGCGGGGGCGCCAGTGTTATCGGCACCTTGCAGGGCTGTGCCGAATTACAATTGCCACTCAATGTGATAGGTGTTGTGCCCAGCTCGGAGAACCTGCCCGATGGCGCTGCCAACAAACCCGGTGATATCGTTACCAGCATGTCAGGCCAGACCATTGAAATTCTCAATACCGATGCCGAGGGCAGACTGATCCTGTGTGATGCGCTGACCTACTCGGAACGCTTTGATCCTGCCGTGGTCATAGATATTGCCACACTAACGGGCGCCTGTATTGTGGCCCTGGGGCACCACGCCCAGGCTGTGCTCAGTAACCACAATCCTCTCACTCACGAGCTACTCAATGCTGGCAAACAGATCAATGACAAGGGTTGGGAACTACCCTTGTGGGATGATTACCAGAGTCAGCTGGACAGTAATTTTGCCGACATGGCCAATATTGGCGGGCGGGATGCCGGCACAATCACCGCCGCCTGCTTCCTGTCTCGCTATACCAAAAAATTCAAATGGGCCCATCTTGATATCGCCGGTACTGCCTGGAAAAGTGGTAAGGAAAAAGGCTCGACCGGCCGCCCCGTACCCATGCTCATGCAATTTCTGCTGAATCGGGTTAATTGATGACACGCATTGATTTTTATGTGAGCAAGGATACGCAAAATTCCGCACGCCTCTCGCTGGCCTGCCGCATAGCCGAAAAGGCCTATAAACTCGGAAACCGCATTCATATTCATACCGAATCAGCTGAGCAGTCTCAAATGATAGACGACCTGCTGTGGACATTCCGCGATGGCAGCTTTGTCCCTCACGATAAAATTAGTAATAACCATAATGATATTGTGCCTATCACCATCGATAATGGTAAAGATTTAACCATCGAGGCCGATGTATTAATTAATCTGGCCCAGGATATTCCTTCATTTTTTAGTCAGTTTGAGCGCGTCGCCGAGCTGGTGAATGAAGACCCCCTGTACAAAAGCCAGGCGCGTGAGCGATATCGCTTTTATCGCGATCGAGGATACGATTTAAATACACACAACCTCTGACAGGCATCATCATGGCACACAATCAGAAAGCTAGCGTACAGAACATTATGACCGAAGAAATCCCCACCCTGAATGAAGTGGTCAATGAACTGGACAAAGATGAACTTAAACTTGAGGCCATGGTGGGTAGTCTTGCAGACAACCTGCAGGCCACGCTTCACCAGCACCTCTATCAGGCCATGGTCAAGACGCTACATCAGGTTGTTAACGAGGAAAGTAACAAATTGACGGAGAAAATTTTGGGTAGCCTGCACGAGCAATTGCCCGCTATTATCGAAGCCGCCTGCAAGCATTCATCAAACAAACACGACTGAACAGCCCTCCCCAATCAAGAGAAAGCCCCGCGCTCCATTCGCTGGGCCCTTGCAGCCAATACCAACCCTTTTAAGCCAAAATGGCGCGCACAGGGTTTTTCTGGTGAGAAACCCGCCTCGAGGTTATAATGTCAGGTCATTTTAACCGCAGACAGACCTGAGCAGCATGGAAAAGACCTACAACCCGCAAGAGATCGAACAACGCTGGTACCAGACCTGGGAAAACAGGGATTACTTCAGCCCATCCGGAGAAGGCAAACCCTATTGTGTCATGATCCCCCCGCCCAATGTCACGGGCAGCTTGCATATGGGACACGCATTTCAGGACACCATCATGGATACCCTGATTCGTTACCATCGGATGTGCGGTGATAATACACTCTGGCAGGCCGGCACCGATCATGCGGGCATTGCCACCCAGATGGTGGTCGAACGTTTACTTAATGCCGAAGGCAAAACCCGGCACGATCTCGGAAGGGATGCCTTTATCGACAGAATCTGGGATTGGAAAAAACAGTCTGGCGGCACCATTACCCAACAATTACGTCGCATGGGGGCCTCACTTGACTGGTCAGGAGAGCGCTTCACCATGGATGACGGATTGTCTGAAGCCGTAAAGGAAGTATTTGTCAGCCTATATGAAGAAGGGCTTATCTACCGAGGCAAAAGACTGGTTAACTGGGATCCGGTACTGCATACCGCCGTCTCTGACCTTGAGGTCATTTCAGAAGAAGAGACCGGGCACCTCTGGCATTTACGCTACCCTGTCAGCGATGGCAGTTTTCTGGTCGTCGCGACTACCAGACCCGAAACCATGCTGGGTGATTCAGCCGTTGCCGTGCATCCCGAGGATGAACGTTACCAGCACCTGATTGGCCAAACCATTACACTGCCACTCGTAGGACGCGAAATACCGATTATTGCTGACGATTATGTCGATATGGAGTTCGGTACCGGTTGTGTCAAGATCACGCCCGCGCATGATTTTAACGACTACGAAATGGGCAAACGCCATAACCTGCCGCTATACAATATTCTCACCATCGATGCCTGCATCAATGACGAAGCCCCTGAAAAATACCGCGGTCAGGATCGCTACGAAGCACGCGACATGGTCATTCATGATCTACGCGATGCCGACCTGCTTGAACGCATCGATGACCACAAACTCATGGTGCCACGTGGTGACCGTTCGGGCGCCGTGGTTGAACCCTATCTGACTGACCAATGGTTTGTAAAAATTGCACCACTTGCCGAGCCTGCTATCAAGGCCGTTGAAGACGGTGATATCAAATTTGTGCCGGATAACTGGAAAAACACCTATTATGAATGGATGCGAAACATACAGGACTGGTGTATCAGCCGCCAGATCTGGTGGGGACACCGCATACCTGCCTGGTATGACCTGGACGGCAATGTCTATGTCGGCAGAACACTGGAAGAAGTACGAGAAAAAAACAAGCTGTCAGAAGATGTCATCCTGAGACAGGATGAAGATGTACTGGACACCTGGTTCTCGTCGGCACTCTGGCCTTTTTCGACCCTCGGCTGGCCCGAAGACAATGAAACCGTGAATACATTTTACCCTACCAGTGTCCTGGTCACTGGCTTCGATATCATTTTTTTCTGGGTTGCACGCATGATCATGATGGGCCTGAAATTCAAGGGCACCGTACCCTTCAGAGAAGTCTATATTCATGGCCTGGTGCGTGATGCAGACGGTCAGAAAATGTCCAAGTCCAAGGGCAATGTCCTGGATCCGATTGATGTCATCGACGGTATCGACATCGAATCCCTGGTCAAGAAACGCACTAGCGGAATGATGCAACCCCATCTCGCTGAGCGCATTGCGAAAAGCACACGTAAAACCTTACCTGATGGCATCCCGCCCTTCGGTACCGACGCACTGCGATTTACCTTTGCCTCACTGGCCACCACAGGTAGGGATATCGTGTTATCCATGGACCGCATCGAAGGGTATCGCAACTTTTGTAACAAGATCTGGAATGCAGCACGTTATGTGCTCATGAACACTGAAGGGCATGATTGCGGTCAGCAAGGCGGAGAGACTGAACTCAACAGCGCCGACCAATGGATCATCAGCCGCTTGCAGCTGACTACCGAGTCGATCAGAAAATCGCTCGATAACTACCGCTTTGACCATGCAGCTCAAACGATTTACGAATTCACCTGGAACGAATACTGCGACTGGTATGTAGAACTTTCAAAGCCGGTTTTAAACAGTGATGCCAGCTCCGCAGCGCAATTACGCGGAACACGCCACACGCTGATTCATGTACTCGAATCCCTGCTGCGACTTGCTCATCCTATTATGCCATTTATTACAGAAGAGATCTGGCAACGCGTTGCCAGCCTGGCGAATGCGAGCGGTGACACTATCATGCTGCAAACATATCCGGTCATGAACGAAGAACAAATCAACCAGGCCGCGATCACGGAAATCCAATGGGTCATGGATTTTGTACTGGGTATTCGCAAGATTCGCAGTGGTTATAACATCAAGCCTGGCAAACCCCTTCCCGTGCTGCTACAGGATGCCTCAGCCGCAGACCAGCAACACCTGGAACACACAACCGACTACCTTAAATCACTGGCACGCGTAGAGTCCATAACCCTGATAAAAGATGAGCAGGCAACGGAATCGGCAACCGCTCTGGTAGGTGAAATGAAAGTGCTGATCCCCATGGCAGGCCTGATCAATGCTGATGAAGAAAAGGCCCGACTCAGCAAGGAGATCGAAAAGGCTGAAAAAGAGGCCACGCGAATTTCTGCCAAATTGGCGAACGAGAATTTCACCAGCCGTGCGCCAAATGAGGTGGTTGAAAAAGAACGTAGCAAGCTGTCAGATACCAATGCCACGCTTCAAAACCTCAAGGAACAGTTTCAACGTATCGAAAGCCTCTAGTTGACGTACCTTAGGTACTGCCAGGTCTGGTGCATATGTAAAATCACTGTTTTGCCGCAACCTGCACAATATGCAACCCGGCATTCTAAGACATAGATTACTAATCTATTGTTTTTGCTGTACATATTGTTATATGTCTAGTTTTATCCATCAAAGCAAAAATAAATTTGACCTGAGTAATAATAAAACTTATTATTTTTGTGCGCTTTTCAAAAAAAAGAAAAAACGATAAAGAGAAACATTACGCAAGGGGCTATACGGACACAGGTTTGAACCCGACCGGTTCAGCTTTTCCTGCATGCTAAATTCCCCATGAAGATGAAAGACATATAACCGTTTCAAGAGGCCGGTAGCGCATGGCCTTCTCCCTTGGGGGCTAATAGCCCCCATTTTTTTGCCTGAAATTTAGCCCTTATCAGACAAATCAGGACGTCTATACTCCCGCAGCGCTCATCACCAGGCTGACGACCGCCCATAATATCAGGATAAACAGTATCGTCATGATGATCCCAACAATAATGTAGGCAGCAGGACGTCCTTTGGAAAAATCACGCTCACGATTTTTGCTGCTTTGCACACCAATCATTGCCGCCATGACACTCAATACCACCCTGAATAAACTCACATCTTCGGACTTGGCCATACACATATACCCGGTAGTTAATACTATCAGGCAATTTTAACCGATATTGGTTTCGCATGATATGCAAGACAGACAGAACACTGAAGCCACTTACGTTGCGTACAGAAAATGTCGCCGGGTTTCGAACACCGAACTGGAAAATGACTGACCCTGCCAATTGATCATGCGCTTTAACAAAAAATCAAACCAGACAGGGTTATAATCACGAACCTTTCTTAGCACATCAAAATGACGGCGCTCAATCAGGCCGGTACGTAATATTTGCTTTAATGGAAATAATGGATATATGCCGGGCAAGGGATAATCAGAACCGTTAATCAACCGTGCATGCCACTCGGGTTTTAACAACAGCTCCTTGACCGGCCTGCTGAGCCTGTTTAATTGCAATACTGCTGATATGTCACCAAACAATAAGCCCTCATAGTCTGGCTCTGCCATCATGCGCTTGAACAAATCAAAGCAGAGTATCTCCCTCGCCTTTGGACCGGCATCCAGATCCACAGCTTTTCCAAGTGACGCACAATGCGCAATGATTACTCTCACACCGCGATCCATTGGATAACGCAATAGCAACGGGTTATTCAGGTCCTTTCCACCTGCTGTACCTACAGCCGTTTCATGCCCGGCATGTGATAGTAATGGCAGGTCAAGACGCTGCATGGCATCATAAAATGCATCACACTTTTTTGAGACCGGATCGATACCCATGGCTTCAGGCAGCCATTTCACGGCCCGCGCCCCGTTCTTTTTTGCCTGCTCCAGCTGAAAAATACTGTCTTCCCTGTAAGGGTGAATTGAAGCGACCCATTCGTATCGATCCGGGTTTGCTGCTACCACCCGGGAGACATATTCATTAGACGTATAGATCGAAGATTTTTCCGGGCTTTTACTGCCATCTGCTTCATGATAATAATCAAAGGCCAGCAACATTGCCTTCATGCCTGTGGGTAACTCATGCATCAGGCTGTTCAATCTGTTGATATAATCCGCATTAGATGAATCCCCCGGCTTGACACAAGAGCCATCCAGATAAAATCTGAACTGCGCATGTTTAATCGGGTGGTTCCAGCTTTGCATTTCAGGGTTTACCCACACGCCCTGACCCTGGCCTGCAACACCCACAAGGTGAACATGATTATCCCAAACCTGTGAAAAGTTGAGCCCCTCCATCGCCTTCAGGACGAGGGGATGCTGCATCAGACCTGCAGGCATCGCTTGCTGACATTCGTTGACCCAACCGTCCTCTGGCCAGTAACGCCACATCATCCCTGCAGCGCCCAAGGTGCTTGCCGATAAAAGAAATGTCCTTCGTCGCATTCTTGTATCCTTGTTAACTGTCCAGCGTACCCAGCTTGACCCGCCGCAATATTACCCAACCGGCGACAAATAATATAACTATTGATAACATTGCATGACGATGACTATCTGTCACTATCGCCATCCAGCCTACCAGCACAGGGCCCAGAACGGCCGCAAACTTGCCCAGCATATTATAGAAGCCGAAAAATTCTGCTGTCTGCTCCTGTGGAATCAAGCGCGCATACAACGACCGGCTAAGGGACTGTATTCCGCCTTGCACCAGCCCAATTAGCACAGCCAGCACATAGAATTCCCGTGCCGTTTCCATCTGATATGCCCAGAATACGACCAATATGTAGACCGCCAGCGCGACCTGGATACCGGCCTTTGGGCCAATCCATTCACCCAATCTGCCAAAGGCAATCGCGGCCGGAAATCCGATAAACTGTGTCATCAACAAGGCCAGTATCAAATCACTGCTGTCCAGCTTTAGTGCCAGTCCATAATCAACCGCCATACGAACTATCGTATCAACGCCATCGATGTATAACCAGTAGGCAATAAGGAAGGTAAACACGACCCGGTATTGCCTAATGTTCCTGAATGTTTGCAGTAGTTGCGCAAGACCTGCAGTGACCACTTTCACACCACGAAGCCCACCTGATAATGCAGGGGATTCACGGACAAACACAAAAACCGGGATCGAGAAAAGCGCCCACCACGCAGCAACCAGTACAAAAGACAACCTGACCGCCTCATTGGTATCAGTCAGACCAAAGACTTCAGGTGAACGCGCCAGCCAGACACAAAGCGCGAATAAAAGCCCTCCTCCCAAATAGCCCAAGGCATAGCCGAAAGCAGAAACGATATCCAGCCTGTTTTTTTCAGCAACCGCAAGCAGAAGCGAGTCGGAAAAACACACTCCTCCGGAAAAACCGATCGTCGCAACGATATAAAGCATAATGGCCAGTTGCCAGTTGTTATACGCTACCAGGTACAGGGCGGCACACATCATTAAACCCAGGTAAGTGAAGAAAAGCAGAAATCGTTTTCTGTAGCCGGCCTGGTCTGCAATGGAACCTGCCACCGGGGCAATCAGTACGATTATCAGACTGGCGACAGAATTGGCCAGGCCCAATTGATAGGTGCTTTGTTGAGATGATAACGAAGCCGCCCAGTATTGTTTGAAATAAATCGGAAAAAAACCCGCCATAACAACTGTGGCATAAGCCGAGTTAGCCCAGTCATACAAGGCCCAGGAAATAATTTGCCTTCGTCTAGATTTAATGTTCACCGGATGAATTCAATGCCTGCAACGTGGCATAGTCAACTTTACCACTGGCAAGTATCGGGATATGCTCGACGATCTGAATATTTTTGGGAATATACAACTCATTCAAGCCTTCCAGTTTAGCCCGCTTTTGCAGGATCTTTCTTTTTGCATCTGCAAATTCGGTAAACAAAACGAGTTGCTCTCCTTTTTTGCTATCAGGGCGAGCTATGACAGCATGCAGGCAATCCGGCCAGACATTGGTCACAAGGTTTTCAATGACTGCCAGTGAAACCATCTCACCACCTATCTTGGCAAACCGTTTGGCACGACCGCAAATACTCATATAACCCTGGTCATCGATATTCACTATATCACCGGTATCATACCAGCCCTCACCATTTTCAATGGTGCTTGGCGGTACGATATGCCCGGGGTTGTCTGCCAGCATATAGCCCTTCATGATGTTCGGGCCTTTTACCTGTAAACGTTTACCATTGCTTATCCCCTCCACATCCACCAGGCGGTACTCTATGCCAGGTAAAAAATGGCCAACCGTTCCCTTCTTGTAGGTTAACAGGGTATTTGCCGAGATAACAGGCGAGGCCTCGGTGACACCATATCCCTGCAATATACGTATGCCGAATTTCTCTTGCCATAACTTTTCCGTTTGCTCTGTTAATGGCTCGGCACCTGCAAATGCCAGTCTTATCTTATGGAAATCGTAACCATGTGCCTGATGCGCATAACCGGATAAAAATGTATTGGTCGCAAATATAATACTGGCATTAATTTCATAGGCCAGTTCAGGAATAATCTTGTAATGTAACGGCGAGGGATATTGAAAAAACCGGATACCCAGGATCATCGGCAGTAACGTTCCGGCCGTTAAACCGAACGAATGGAACATAGGTAAGAAATTAAGCAACACATCCTTGAGGCTATAATCAAGAATACAGGCTACCTGCATCGTGTTGGAGATCAGGTTTTTGTGACTGAGCGCAACGCCTTTGGGCAAGCCCTCCGACCCGGAAGTAAATATAATCACTGCCGTATCATCCGCATCCGGATGCGGAACCTGACTGTTATAATAACTACGTGCAAAACAGGACAAAATAGCACTGTTCAACTTGTCAAACAGGGTTAACTTGTCCGCTATATCCTCTACATACCTGACCTCGACAGTCTTGCTGACTTCCTCTATCAGCTCCTCGAACTTGCCTTCCTTTATAAAAGCATGTGAAGTATACACACATTTCAGGTCTGCACTATGGATACAACTCAACAGGGCCTTGATACCTGCTCCATAATTCAGCATAGCCGGATATCGACCCGTTAAATGCAGGGCATAGATCATAACAGTGGCCACGATACTGGTTGGCAGGAAAACCCCGACCGGGCGATCTAGATCTGTATCCTTTTTCAGATATCGGCCCAACAATATAGAGCGCATCAACACCTGTCGATATGATAATGGCTTACGCTTGAAATCCTCCACAATCTGCTGTTTACCGCCAAACTGTCTCATCGACCTGAGTAAGGCCTGAAACAGGGTCAGATCACAATCAGCTGATTGGAATTTCATCTCCCGCATCAATGCAGTTAAATACTCAACTGCTGCATCACGTTTTTCCTGGCCCCTTAAACCGGGAGCAAGATTCATTGTCCTGGGTTCCAATATAGTTAAACGAACCCGAGGAAACCATTTTCTATGCACAAGCCCCTTGAGGTTAGTAAACAGGCTCTCTTGTGCCCCCTCTATATATACCGGCAGGATAGTGGCGTCCGTTTTATCCAGCACCATTCCGGTTGACTGGTAAATTTTCATCTGTGAGTTGGTATTGTTGATTCTTGATTCCGGAAAAATCAGGATTTTATTATCCTGATTAATGAAATCAACAAGCTTTTTCAAGGACATCGGATTACTGGCATCAATGGCACAATAATCCAGTATTTTTACAAACAACCTTGCCCACCACCGGCTGGCTGCCTTCTGGTCTATGGCATAGGCGACTTCGCCAGGCAGGAATAATTTGACAATCAGGGAGTCCAGCAGTGACACATGGTTGGCAATTACCAGTACCTTGCTGCCTGCCGCATGAAAATTCGATAACCCTCGAACCTTCACTCGAAAACATAATTTCAGTAACCCGCGTAACAGTATTTTAATCATAAAGATTTATATTTTTTTGCACCAACAATATCCCTATTGTCAGATTATAGTTATTTTTTTTAGATTAACAGGAATAAAGCCTTTTGAAAACAACAAGAAGGGTAAACAATTGCAAAAAACAGCTATATACATTGTATACTGCAGGTTAGAACATATCTTGCATCATATCATAAGCAGCAAACTGGCCGTTGGCAACCAATATAGATGACAGGGTTTTTACATGGGGTATTCTAGAACAGTCCAATGGACCCTTATTCTACTGAATTTTCTCTACTGTTTTATTTTTTTGAAAATAACCTTCTCCAACATGGGAAGAAATGCTACTTGTCTGATCCTGTTTTTACTGGAAAAACCAATCACCATTCTCATCGCCTGGTCCTGACACAGATATCAGGTATGAACGCCGTGTTCGCGGGTTGAATGGAAGCTTATTTCAGGCCATCGTTCCATGGTCAAATCCAGGTTGACACGCGAAGGTGCTATATAAGCCAGGCTTCCACCACTATCAATTGAAAGATTATCAGCCACTTTGGCACTAAATTCTGCGAGCTTTTTCTCATCATCTGAGGACACCCAGCGCGCAGTGACAACATTGACGTTTTCAAAAGAGCATTCAACATTGTATTCCTGCTTTAATCTGAATGCGACGACATCAAACTGCAGCACGCCGACAGCACCCACAATGAGGTCGTTTTTATTCAGTGGCCTGAATAATTGCGAGGCTCCTTCTTCACATAACTCAATCAGGCCTTTTTGCAAGGCCTTCATGCGCAAGGGGTCCTTGAGGATGACCCGCCTGAACAATTCCGGGGCAAAGTTAGGTATACCCTTGAACTGCAACTCCTCGCCCTCGGTAAAGGTATCTCCTATCTGAATAGTGCCATGGTTATGCAGGCCTATGATATCACCTGCGTAAGCCTGTTCGAGTTGACCTCGCTCGCTGGCCAGAAAAGTAATGGCATTACCGATTTTCACATCCTTGCCGATTCTGACATGTCGAAGCTTCATTCCATTGCTAAAACTACCTGAACAGATACGCATAAAGGCAATCCGGTCACGATGTTGAGGGTCCATATTGGCCTGTATCTTGAAAACAAAACCGGTCATGTCATTTTCGTCTGCCAATACTTCACGGTTTATTGCTTGCCTGCCCTGGGGCGCAGGTGCGTAATCGGCAAAGGCTTCGAGCAATTCCTGTACACCAAAATTGTTAATTGCAGAACCAAAGAAAACGGGGGTCAGCTCTCCTGCCAGGTAGGCTTCGCGGTCAAATACATGACTGGCACCCTGCACCAGTTCGATTTCTTCACGCAGATCCTCGGCCTGTTGCCCTAACACTTCATCCAGACGAGGGTTATCCAGCCCTTCTATAGTTTCTCCTTCCTGTATCTTGCCACCATGCGTTGCGCTATAAAGATGCACCCTGTTTTCATTGAGGTTAAAGACGCCTTTAAAATTTTTACCCATCCCGATTGGCCAGGTTATTGGCGCACATTTGATTTTAAGGATCTCTTCCACTTCATCCAAAAGATCGATTGGTTCGCGACCCTCACGATCCAGCTTGTTGATAAAGGTGATGATGGGTGTCGTGCGCAACCGGCACACTCCCATCAGCTTGATGGTGCGCTCCTCGACACCTTTCGCACAATCGATAACCATCAATGCAGAGTCGACTGCAGTCAGGGTACGATAGGTATCTTCCGAAAAGTCTTCATGGCCCGGGGTATCGAGTAGGTTCATGATTTTGCCATTAAACGGGAACTGCATAACAGACGAGGTAACCGAAATACCACGCTCTTTTTCCATTTCCATCCAGTCTGAGGTGGCATGACGATCAGACTTGCGCCCCTTGACCGTACCTGACTGCTGAATGGCACGTCCGAACAGGAGTAGCTTTTCTGTTAGCGTGGTTTTACCCGCATCCGGGTGCGAGATAATCGCAAACGTGCGACGATTTTCAATGGCTTCAAGCATGGGCATAACGACAATTCTTGGCAAGTAAATAGGCGTATATTACATCAGTATGCCCGAGAATTCAGGCCTTAATTAAATAGCTTCTCTGAACACACCCGGACAGTGGCGTGTAGTATTGACTACGAAGAAGAAAACCTGAAATGCAGTATTTACAGGTTCAAGGCCAGGATTAATGCATCTTCCCTGCCATTTTCACTCGGATAATAATTCCTGCGTGTACCAACCTCACAAAAACCCATGTCATGATACAGCCGTATCGCCACTTTATTAGATGGCCTGACCTCAAGCAATACTATCTCGTTGGCCATCCGCCTGGCTGAGCTAATCAAATGATCTACCAGCATTCTACCCAGACCCTGACCTTGAGAATCCGGATGTATGCAGATATTCAGGATATGAGCTTCGCCGACAGCTTCTGACATCACACCATACCCGTGAATCACACCATCCTGTTCAAGTACCTGACAATAATAACCAACCCGCATACAATCCTTGAATATGCCCATCGTCCACGGGTGAGTATAGGCACGTTTTTCTATCCTGGTGATATCGGCAAGGTCTTCATCTTTCATTTGACGAAGCAACATAGGCCCTGGCAACAGAATCGCACTCATTTATCACCTGCCTGCCTGCTCGTTGCAAGCACAACCTTGAGGTCTTCCCATACCTTACGCTTGTCGGTCGGCTTCCTCAGCAGGTATGCCGGGTGGTAAGTGACCATTATGGGTGGCAGTATCCCCGCAACTTTATGTGCCTGACCACGCAGACTACCCAGGTTACTGTCGGACTTCAGCAAGTTCTGCGCGGCGACCCGCCCCAGCGCGACAATAACATCAGGCTGAACCAGTTCAATTTGCCTGATCAGGTAGTGCTCACAACACTGGATTTCCGATTCATGCGGATCACGGTTGTTAGGGGGTCTGCATTTTAGAATATTGGCTATATAAACCTGCTCGCGACTGAAACCGATCGCCAGCAACATTTCATTCAGCAGCTGCCCTGCCCGCCCGACAAAAGGTTCGCCTTGTCTGTCTTCATCTGCTCCCGGGGCCTCACCAATAAACATGACGCTGGCTTGCCGGTTGCCGCAACCGAATACAGGATAGATACGACTTTCATGCAGCTGGCAATCTGTGCAGTTCTCAACACTGGCCTGCAACTCAGGCCAGTCTGGTTTTGAGTCTGTCTGGCCTGTCATATCTGCAGGCTGTTGTTCTGTTGACGGTAAAGATAAATGCTCAGGCTGCAGGTTTTCAGTCGCAGTATCGATTACATCTAACACAGGTACAACCCGGCCCTCCCATAGCTGGATCCCCATTGCCTGAAGGTACTGTTGTCGTGTTACCTCTTGCATTCATCACCCTTGTGTTACACGTCACCCGCCTGAGGATGTTCTCTGTCCTGTGGCTGATCCATCTTGTTCAGGGCATTGATATAGGCCTTGACTGAAGCGACTACGATATCCGTGTCTGACCCCTGTCCGTTAACAATATGACCCGCTTTCTGAAGCCGGACTGTTACCTCTCCCTGCGAATCGGTGCCACTGGTTATATTGTTAACCGAATACAACTGCAAATCTGCCTCACTGTTAACAATACTTTCGATAGCCTTGTACGAGGCATCAACGGTACCGCCTCCCGTTGCAGTACCGGTTTGCTCCGCTCCATCAATGCTGATAGTAATATTTGAAGAGGGAGTCTCACCAGTTTCAGAACAAACCTTCAGGGAAACCAGTTTGTAGCGCTCGTTTTCTGCCTCCAGATTACTCTCGGTTACCAATGCCTGCAGGTCTTCATCAAAGATCTCATGTTTTTTGTCGGCAAGATCCTTGAAGCGGGCAAAGGCGTCATTCAACTCCTCTTCTGAAGCAAACTCAACGCCCAACTCCTGCAGGCGCGTCCTGAATGCATTTCGTCCGGAGTGCTTTCCCATCACCATACGATTCGCTGACCAGCCAACATCTTCGGCACGCATAATTTCGTAGGTTTCACGGCTCTTAAGTACGCCATCCTGGTGAATACCTGATTCATGTGCAAATGCATTGGCACCCACAATCGACTTGTTGGGCTGCACGGGGAAGCCGGTAATATTGGAGACCAGCCTTGAACAGGTAACAATCTGGGTTGCATCGAGATTGGTGTCACACGTAAACAAATCCTGACGTGTGCGCACGGCCATCACCACCTCTTCCAGTGCAGCATTACCTGCACGTTCACCCAGACCATTAATAGTGCATTCAACCTGCCGTGCACCATTAAGTACGGCAGACAAGGAGTTGGATACCGCCAGGCCAAGGTCATTATGACAATGCACGGAAAAAACGGCCTTGTCTGAATTCGGTACTTTTTCGATCAGCTGCCTGATGAGTTCACCAAACTGACTGGGCAGATTATAGCCGACGGTGTCAGGAATATTGACTGTGGTTGCACCCGCATCGATGACGGCCTCAAGAACACGACATAGAAAATCCAGCTCTGAGCGGCCAGCATCCTCAGGTGAAAACTCGACATTATCGGTATACTGTCTGGCACGTTTAACCGCGGCCACAGCCTGGGCGACAACCTCATCCGGCTGCATACGCAGTTTCATCTCCATATGGATAGGTGAGGTCGCGATAAATGTGTGTATACGTGCAGAATTGGCGGCCTTCAGGGCCTCACCGGCACGATCTATATCCTTGTCGAGCGCTCTCGCCAGGCCGCAGACCGTACTGTCCTTGATAGCTTGCGCAACGCTTTTTACCGACTCAAAATCCCCTGGGCTGGCAATCGGAAAACCGGCCTCGATAACATCTACCCGCATACGTTCGAGGGCCTTGGCAATACGCACCTTTTCATCACGCGTCATGGATGCACCAGGACTTTGCTCGCCATCACGCAAGGTCGTATCAAATATAATGAGTTTGTCTTGATTGCTCATACTAATCACTCCGCTTATAAGCATATTTTACCCCAGCCAATCGGCTTTGGGTATGTAGAAATAGGTATTATGAATACGTTGTGGCCCTCGCCAGGGGGTCTGTAAGCTGCCTTACGGCAGTAGAAGTGATAGAGTGAGGGAGGTGTCGGACACAAACAGGCTCACAGGTGACTGCCCCTGCGATAAATCAATAACTGTCTGACGTTTAATACTCTCCATGCCTGAAATATAGCGTTATTCTTCTGGTTTGCCAAGTTATTGGCCTGACATTTTCGGTAAAAACTGGCTCACAGCTCATTTTCTGCTACCGCGCTATTTCCCGGCCGAGCCAGTTTTATCTCGTTTGCGAAAAACCATTTGCACAGGACCGGACAACGCATACAACAGGAAAACACCAAAAAATACCTTCGGTGGGTCTATTGTGACCAGTATGAATATTAAAACCACAATCAGGATTCCGACAAACGGCACCTTCTCCTTGCGATTGTCATCCTTGAAACTGTTATACAAAACCGGGCTGACCATGAGTACCCCGGTTGTCACAGTAAGTATAAATGATGACAATAGCAAACCGGTCTCATCTCCCTTGAAACCCAGCTGATCAAACACCCAGATAAAGGAAACCATTAACGTGGCGGCTGAAGGACTTGCCAGCCCCATAAAGTATTTTTTTTCCAGCTTGCCTATCTGTACGTTAAAACGAGCGAGTCTCAAGGCTGCCATCGCAGCATAGAAAAATGCGGCCAGCCAGCCAAATTTCTCCCACTGGACTCCCAGGCTGGTAGCGTTCACAAGCGACCATTGGTACATAACCAGGGCGGGTGCGATACCAAATGAGACCATGTCGGCAATACTGTCATACTGTGCACCGAACTCACTTTGTGTATTGGTCATTCGGGCCACACGCCCGTCTACACCGTCGAGTAACATCGCGACAATAACCGATATCGCAGCATGCGTAAATTCGCCATGCATGGCCAGTATGATAGCGTAGAAACCGGCAAACAAACCTGCGGTGGTAAACAGGTTGGGTATGAGATAAATAGCCCGACGGGGTTTTTTATCGCCCTCCACTTCCTGGTTTTCTTCAATATTGTTTTTTTCGGTCATAACGTTTCTCGTGGTTACAACAGCTCATCAATCAGTATGAGTCGGTAATTGCGCAATTGCCTGACTGCCACTTTTCACCTTGTCGCCTATGGCAATCTCCAGCCTGGATTCTGGCGGAACATAGATATCAATGCCTGCGCCAAACTGGACCATGCCACAGCGCTGGCCCTGCCCGATCCTTTCGCCAGTCTGAATATCACATTGCGGCCGTGAAAGACGAGCCTTTTTACGTATCGTAATGACTATATTATCGCCTTCATCGGTTTGTATCCAGTGACTTATTCGCAAATTGCCGACAGCTCCTTGCTGTAACGGCAGCGGGTCACCTGGCAATAAAAACCAGCTTTTCAGCACTTTTCCCTCTATCGGGCTACGTATGCGGAATAGATCAAGACAGGACATTTCCAGCTCGATACGCAAGGCGTCACCCTCTATGTATGGATTGGGCACCATTTCAATGGCAACGACGCTGGCATCCACGGGTGACACGACCGCCAGTGGTTGTGCCGGAATCGAGCGTTCCGGGTCTCGATAGAGATAGGCCCATGCGGGAATAAACAACCAGACAATAATCGCTGCCAGCCCATGGACAAACAAATGGGCAACGATTCCAAGCACAAACAGAATAAATATGAGCGCCCAGCTTTCTCTGGCAATGTAAGGGTAATGTTTACCAGGCATCTGAATATCCTATAAAAAACGGGGCATAAAAACGCCCCGTCAAAAACACCATATAATACGATGTTTAGTTCTTACTCTTGTCAACCAACTGGTTGGCAGTAATCCATGGCATCATACTACGTAATTTTTCACCTACTTGCTCAATCGGGTGTGCCGCATTATTACGACGACGCGCGGTCATCTCAGGGTAGTTACTGGCACCTTCCAGAATAAAACGCTTCGCATATTCACCGTTCTGTATATTAGCCAGCGCCTCTTTCATGGCCTTGCGACTTTCTTCGTTGATCACTTTCTCGCCCGTGACATACTCACCGTATTCTGCATTATTAGATATAGAATAGTTCATATTCGCGATGCCACCCTGATACATCAGGTCGACAATCAGTTTCAGCTCATGCAGGCATTCGAAATAGGCCATTTCCGGTGCATATCCAGCCTCTGTCAGTGTATCGAAACCCGCCTTGACCAGTTCTACGGCTCCACCACACAAGACAGCCTGCTCACCAAACAGATCCGTTTCTGTTTCATCCTTGAAGGTCGTTTCGATAATACCCGTACGACCACCACCAATCGCAGAGGCATAGGACAAGGCAATGTCTTTCGCCTTGCCAGAAGCGTTCTGATACATAGCGATCAGGTCAGGAATACCACCACCATTGGCAAATTCATTTCTGACGGTGTGACCCGGGGCCTTGGGTGCAATCATGATGACGTCCATATCTGCACGGGGCACGATCTGGTTGTAATGAATGGCAAACCCATGAGCAAAAGCAAGCACTGCACCTTTTTTCAGGTTAGGCTCGATCTCTTCCTTATACAGGGCCGACTGAAACTCATCCGGCGTCAACACCATAACCAGGTCTGCACAGGCTACAGCGTCTGCAACATTTTTCACTTTCAGACCGGAACCTTCGGCCTTGGCAATCGATGCCGAACCATCACGCAATCCTACTGTTACATCTACGCCTGAGTCATTCAAATTCATGGCGTGGGCATGGCCTTGTGATCCATAACCGAGAATGGAAACCTTCATCGCCTTGATTATGGAAATGTCAGCATCTTTATCGTAATAAATATTCATGGGAGTTACCTGCTTTATATCTTGATAGTTTATAGACTTAAAATCTTTTCGCCGCGTGTAATACCAATCACACCCGAACGTACCAATTCCATCACCTGGATCTTGTTCAGGTTTTGAATAAAGGCATCCAATTTGCTGCTGGAGCCCGTGACCTCAATGGTGTAGGTCTCGTCGCTGACATCAATTATACGTCCGCGGAAAATATCGGAAAACCGTTTTACATCCTCACGTTCCTGGTGGTTGGCTACACGCACCTTGACCAGCATCATCTCACGTTCCAGATGCACGCCTTCGGTCATATCCTGCAGTTTCACTACATCAAGCAACTTGTTCAGTTGCTTGGTGATTTGCTCAACAATCTCTTCTGTACCACTGGTTACCAGTGTCATACGCGACAGTGACGAGTCATTTGTCGGTGCAACCGTCAATGACTCGATATTGTAACCGCGCGCAGAAAACAATCCAGACACCCTTGACAGGGCTCCCGCTTCATTCTCTATTAATATGGAAATTATATGACGCATAATTACACCAGAATCATTTCATTTTGACCCGCTCCGGCGGGAATCATGGGATAAACATTCTCTTCGCTGTCGGTGATAAAATCCATAAATACGACTCGATCCCTGACTTTCATGGCTTCACGCAGCGCACCTTCAACATCGCCGGGCTTATCGATTCGTATACCCGCGTGACCATAACTTTCAGCCAGTTTGACAAAATCAGGCAAGGATTCCATGTAAGACATGGCATAACGTTTTTGATAGAAAAACTCTTGCCACTGGCGAACCATACCCAACATGCCATTATTCAGCGTAATCACCTTGATCGGCAAACCATACTGTTTCAGAGTTGACAGCTCCTGAATATTCATCTGGATACTACCTTCCCCGGTAATACACGCTACTGTTGCATCCGGATAGGCCAACTGTACACCCATCGCGGCAGGCATGCCGAAGCCCATGGTACCCAGACCACCGGAATTGATCCAGCGTCGTGGCTGATCAAATTTATAGTATTGTGCAGCCCACATCTGATGCTGACCCACGTCCGAGGTAACATAGGCATCGCCACCAGTGACCTCATAGAGCTTCTGCACAACCATTTGCGGCTTGATCACCTCACTGGTCGTATCATATTTCAAGCAATCCATCGCTTGCCACTCGGTTATCTGCTTCCACCACTCAGCCACCGATTCAGTATCGGTCTTGTGTTTTCCCTGGTTGAGAATTTTCAGCATATCCTTCAACACAGCCTTGACGCCACCAACAATTGGTATATCCACCTTCACATTCTTGGAAATGGAGGCAGGGTCAATATCGATGTGAATGATGCGCGCATTTGGACAGAATTTTTCAACATTACCTGTGACACGATCATCAAAACGGGCGCCTATCGCTATCAAAACATCGCAATTATGCATACCCATATTGGCTTCATAGGTGCCATGCATGCCCAACATGCCGACAAACTGTTTATCGGTAGCAGGAAATGCTCCTAGCCCCATCAACGTCTGGGTGATTGGAAAATCCAGCAAGCGTGTCACTTCAGTCAGCTCTTCGCTGGCATTATCAAGCACCACACCACCGCCCGTATAGATCATCGGGCGCTTGGCCTGCATCATCAGTTCTACGGCGCGCTTGATCTGGCCTATATGACCGTTAACAACCGGGTTATATGAACGTATCGACATCTCCCGGGGATACAGGTATTCAGCGCGCTGCGCGGTCACATCTTTCGGGATATCAACAACCACCGGGCCAGGTCTGCCTGTTGTAGCAACATAAAATGCTTTCTTGATCGTGCTGGCCAATTCACTGATATCCTTGACCAGGAAATTATGTTTGACACAGGGACGTGTAATGCCAACAGAATCGACCTCCTGAAACGCATCATTGCCTATTAGACTGGTTGGCACCTGTCCGGTAAATACGACCAGTGGAATCGAATCAAGATAAGCCGTCGCTATACCGGTAACCGCATTGGTAGCCCCCGGGCCCGAGGTAACCAGAACCACACCGGGCTTGCCGGTCGCTCGCGCATAACCGTCAGCGGCATGAGTAGCAGCCTGCTCATGACGCACCAGGATATGCTGGACCTTTTTTTGCTGGTACAGTGCATCATAGATATGCAATACCGCACCACCAGGATAGCCAAACAGATATTCTACTCCCTCGTCTGCAAGACAACGGGCAAACATATCGGCGCCAGTCATTTCCACTTGAGAATTCCTCTTGATTCTTGAATAAATACTATTAATTACTTATAAACTTGCCATAAGGCTGAAAACTATGCCTCAGGCATGAAAAACGCCCGCAAAAACGGGCAGTTCCAACCAGAATTTCAAACATTAGAAAGTACTGTTATTGGCAGCGAAGGTCAAGAAAAATAGCTAATATTCCACAGTTTATGAGAAAATTAGGGCTAAACGGGTGTTAATCCGTACAATTAACAAGATTTTTGCCTTGTCATAGGGCATATTTACCTCATAATCTATAGATTACACTTAACCGACAGGAAAACTGAATATGTCCATACGCTTTGCCCTCACCAGTGCATTAATTATCATGATGCTACCGCTGACATCGCTAACTGCCGGTATTTATAAATGGACAGACTCTTCTGGCAAAGTTCATTATTCAGACCAGGCCCCAATAAATGAGAAATCCGAAGCCCTAGACCCCTCCACGGCCCTGCCCGATAAAACCGAAGATGCGCGCAAAAAGCTTGACCAGCGTGAAGCCAAATTCCAGAAAGACCGGGAAGAACGCCTGAAAAAAGAAAAGGCCGCAAAAGACCATAAAGAAAAAGAAAAACAACGCGAACAACAATGCATGCAAATGCGTAAAAACCTGCAAACCTATCTCACCAAAAACCGAGTCAGCCATGTCGTTGATGGCAAGCAGGTTGTCATTGGTTATGAAGAACGCCTGAAGAAAATGGAAGCACTGCAAAAACAAATGGAAAAAGTCTGCGACGGCTTTTAATACTCAAGGACAAGGAAAAATCAGGAAATAGATTTCTTATGCCATACCTCAAGATCAACAGTAACATCTCCATCGCCAAACAGGATGAACAAAAACTGGCCAAAGCACTCTCAAATGAAGTCTCCAGCCTGCTCGGCAAGCCTGAAAGTTATGTCATGGTCGAGGTCAACACCTCGCTGAGCATGACCTTTGCAGGTAGCGAGGACCCCCTCGCCTACCTTGAACTAAAAAGCATTGGCCTGCCAGGACAAAAAACTGCCGAACTGTCCGATTCACTTTGCTCATTCGTGGCAAAACTCATGAAGATTGACCCGTTGCGCATTTATATCGAGTTTGCCGATGCCGAACGACATTTATGGGGATGGAACAAATCCACCTTCTAGAGCAGGAAGCCCCTTAAATGAAGAAACTTTTCTGGATATTAGTTATCATAGCCGCCTCGGTAGCGGGTCTGGCATATTGGGACAAGGATTTCAGGTTGTGGATTTTGCAAACAACAGGGCAGGAGCCTGTCAAAAGCAAAGTCTACAAGTGGCGCGATGACAAGGGAAACTGGCAAATAAGCAATACTCCCCCGACCAAGGGCATACCTTACACCGAACAGGAATATTTAAGCGACACCAATGTCATACCCGCATTACCCGAGCAAGAGTAAGCAGTTATACTGCACCGGGAGATGACAGAGTCGATTTACCCAGACATATTTGTACCACGCTAACTACAGGACCAGACTAAATCACATGCGCGTTTCCGGATTCCCCCTATCAACGATCAAAGAAATTCCTTCAGATGCAGAAGTGATCAGCCACAAACTCATGCTACGCAGTGGCATGATCAGAAAACTGGCTGCCGGTATCTATACCTGGATGCCACTGGGACTGCGGATTTTGCGCAAGGCAGAAGCCATCGTGCGTGAGGAAATGAATCATGCCGGCGCACTCGAGATACTCATGCCGTCAGTACAACCTGCCGAATTATGGCAGGAATCAAAACGCTGGGAACAATACGGCCCGGAATTACTGCGCTTTCATGACCGACACAACCGTGAATTCTGTTATGGGCCGACCCATGAAGAAGTCATCACTGACATGGTACGTCGCGAAATAAAAAGCTATAAACAGCTGCCCATTAATTATTACCAGATCCAGACCAAATTTCGTGATGAAGTCAGGCCACGTTTCGGTATCATGCGCTCACGTGAATTCCTCATGAAAGACGCCTATTCTTTTCATCTTGACCAGGATTCATTGCAACAAACCTACGACGCCATGTTTGAGGCCTACAACCGTATATTTACACGACTTGACCTAAAGTTCAGGCCGGTAGAAGCAGATACAGGCAGTATTGGTGGAAGCGCTTCACATGAATTCCATGTGCTTGCCGAATCAGGGGAAGATGCCATTGCCTTTTCCGATAGCAGCCAGTATGCCGCCAACGTAGAACTCGCCCCGGCAATTACACAAGACGAACGGCCTGCTGCAACCGCCAACCTGGAAAAGGTAGCTACTCCGAACCAGCAAAGCATTGAAGAAGTCAGCCGGTTTCTTGGGCTCAAACCAGAGCAATGCATCAAAACGCTGCTTGTTGAAGCGGAAAATAACGAAATCATCGCGCTCGTTTTACGTGGAGACCACGAGCTCAATGAAATCAAACTCGAAAAAATACCTGGCATCAAGACGCCGATCACCTTTGCCAGCGCAGAGCGTGTGCTCGAGATTGCCAAGTGTAAACCGGGCTCTATTGGCCCCATAGGCCTACCGGTAAAAACCCTGGTGGATAACAGCGCCGCCAAGCTGGCAGACTTCGTCTGTGGTGCCAATGAAGATGATTTCCATCTGACCGGCGTCAACTGGGAGCGGGACTGCCCACTGACAGACACGGCTGACTTGCGAAACGTAGTGGCCGGTGACCCCAGTCCCGACGGCCAGGGCAAACTGTCCATTGCGCGCGGTATTGAAGTAGGGCACATTTTCCAGCTTGGCAGAAAGTACAGCGAAGCCTTGCAGGCAACAGTACTGGATGAAAACGGCAAGGCCAGTGTCATGACAATGGGCTGTTATGGTATTGGCGTCTCGCGTGTGGTTGCAGCGGCCATTGAACAAAACCATGATGAGAATGGTATTATCTGGCCACAGGCCCTGGCCCCGTTCGAGCTTGCCATCGTGCCTGTCGGATTACACAAGTCAGAAGTTGTGCGGAAAGCAGTAGAAGACATCTATCAGCAATGCATCGATACGGGCATAGAAGTATTGCTTGACGATCGCAATGCCAGACCCGGCTTTATGTTTGCTGATATGGAATTGATTGGCATCCCGCATCGCCTGGTTGTTAGTGAGAAAGGGCTGTCCAATAATGAATTTGAATACAAAGGCAGAACTGACGATAAAGCTTCATCCGTTCCTGTCGATAACTTGTTTGAATTCCTCAAGGAAAAACTGAACACGCTCTGACAATGAATATATTTATTACCAAGCTTCTGCAACTCAGCTGCATGTGCCTGTTGTTTATTACAAATGCACAAGCTGCGTCGCAAGCGCTAGATGAATCACTACGTCAAAAACTGATTTCTGCGATCAATGATAGCCGCAGCTTTAATGACAAGTACGCAGCAGAGGTATGGCTGACAGACATGTCTATTCGCATGCAGCGATATGTAAAACACAAGGATGACCGGATCAAGATACTCACCATCCTGCATGAAGAAGCCGCGCGTGCAAAAATCCCGCCCGAACTGGTACTGGCCGTAATCCAGATTGAAAGCGCATTTAATCGCTATGCCATATCCTATGTAGGTGCAAGAGGACTCATGCAGGTCATGCCATTCTGGTTAAAAGAAATCGGCAAACCCGATGAAGATCTGTTCGATATTCGCACCAACCTGCGCATGGGGTGTACGATATTGCGCCATTACCTCGACAGGGAAAAAAATGACAAACGCAAGGCATTGGCACGTTACAATGGCAGCGTCGGAAAACGTAAGTATCCAGACAAGGTCTTCAATGCGCTCAGTAAAAACTGGTACAGACAATAAGTTATATTACTACCTGCCTGAACTATAACGCCTGGAATTCGTGCAAAGGGACATACTCAACTATTTCACATTCCACCTGACTGACTTCAGCCATCGGCGGGCCTTGCCATAACCATTCACACAGAGTCTCAACCGTATCCTGCTCACCGCTAAGAAAAACCTCTACCGAACCATCAGCAAGATTTTTGGCATACCCGCCAAGGTTTGCTGCCATTGCCTGCTGCCGGGTGGTAGCACGAAAAAACACACCTTGTACCCGCCCACGAACTATGCAGCACTTGCTGAGTTTCATGGCAATAAGATAACGACAGTTTCGCCCTGCCTTAGACTGCCCGTATTGTCAAAAATCACCTGCAATTGATATCGCGAATCGTTGTTTATCACTACCGCTTCCTGACCCAAAGAATACACATAGGCTTCGATGATTTCTCCTGCTACCTTCACCTGAAACTGCATACCCTTTTTTATTCGTGCTATTTCTGCTGCGGTCAACATGGCAGTGGCAACCATTTTGTGGTTATTAGCAACAACCATCATGGTATTGGCCTGAATGCTGTTGTTTATTGTTTGACCTGCCACCACGTTCGCAGCAACAACAATGCCATCCAATGGAGATCGAACAACGCTGTATTCAAGATCTAGTTTTGCTTGCGTCAACTGGGCCTGGGCCTCCTGTAAACGCGCAAAGGCCTTGGTGTAATCGATTTTAACCAATTGACGGTCATGCACCGATATGGCATCCCGATCAAACAGCTCATGTGCGCGCTCCAGTTCCCGTTTCGCTTCCTCATGTGTTTCGCTGGCACGCGTCACCACAGCCTTAGCCTGTTTTACATGTGCAACAAAACCCCTGTCATCCATCCGTACAAGAGCCTGGCCTTTTTTTACACTATCACCCACTTTGGCCTTAACACTCTTGATAATACCAGACACTGTCGTCGACAACTCAACGCGCTGGGACCACTGTAAAACTGCAGATTTCTCGGCCGCATTTGCAGACTGAAATACCAGACCCAGTAGCGTGCAAAGAATCATCATGCTTGTTTTTTTCATATGCTTCTCACTTTATATTTATGCTACCTGATACCCGTTATTTTATGACAACCGGCTTACCACGAATGGCATCAAGCTGTATCCACGCCATGGTCAGATCAAAATTGGCCTTTGCTGACTTGTGCAATGCCGCTGAAAACAAGGCCAATGAATCTCCCAGGTCAGACTTGATATCCAGTTCATACAATCCACGGCTTTTATCAAGTGCGAGATCACGATACTCCTCGAAAATTTTTGCCTCATCATGTTGCGCCTTGATGATATAGATCTGCTGCCACAACTCGAGAACCTGTTGTTGCACCTCGAATTCTGCCTTTCGCAGACGGGCCTGTGACTCAACCAGCAAGGCGCGCTGTTTTGCTATTTCAGCATCAATTGCACCGCTACTCGTCAATGGCATCTCAAACACCAGGCCGCCACGATAGCGGTCTGTAGCTCGCGTTACCCTTGTGTAATCTGCGACCTGCAGCTCAAGATCGACTACCGGGTTTTTTCTGGCGCGTGCAGCCTTCACTTTTTTTCGATAGGACTCAACCTGTTTACGTAGGGCCAAAAGATGGAAATTATTCTTCAAGGCTTCCTTTTGCAAGGTATCAATGTCATCTGGTTTGTGTTTGTGAAACGACAACACGGGTCGCACGAGTGTGTCTGAAAGCTGCCCCGGGTGGTTCAGTATATTGGCAAGCCTGGAACGTGATGCACGCCGCTTTACATCACTGGCATAGCGCACACTCCTTGCAGCATGGTAGGTATTTTCTGCCTCCAGCAATTCAACATCAGCCACCTGGCCAAGTTTGTTTTTATCCTTCACTCTGTCATAACGAACAAAGGCAATTGCCATGAATTCGTTATCACGGGAATAGGCAAGGTCAGCGAGTATCACATTAAAAAAGGCCTGCGTGATAGCGATTTTGTGCTGCAGCTTCAGGTCCATCGCCGTCAAGCGCTTAGTTTCAACCCCGGCCATAGCGGAATCGATACCGGCCTGGCTGTAGCCTGAATCAAACAAACGCTTGCGAGCAGACAACGCGACAAAGTGGTCATCTGATTTCTGGTCAAAAGTAGATGAAACGGGTTCAGTCCAGCGTAAACGCCCCTCAACCCTGGTCTGAATACCGAACTCGCCAGTTACCCTGTTCTTTTCCGCCAATGCAGCATCATATTGCGCCCTGACCACAATATTGTCAGGATGATCATTCTCACTCAGGGACAGTGCGTATTCGAGCGTCAGGGGTTCAGGTAAGGCCTGTTTCGCCGCCTCTTCGGCCAGCAGCTTGCTCGAAGCCAGCATAGCCAGTGCAAAAAACAGCCAGTGAAAAAACTTTATCCGACGAGAAAAACGCGTACCTGATCTAATGAATATCTGCATATTCGTGTGATTATAACGGCTAAACATGACCATGAACATTCTGGAGAGTAAATTGTTTTATTGATTAAACCTTACTGTTTAGTCAACCATTAACGCCTTACTTACCCTCTCTTTCCTGGTTACGCATCTTGCGCTTGTATCGACTGAATGTCATTTGCTTGTATATCTCATTGCTCGCATAATCAGCTAGCCACAAAAACTCTTTGACACCGGAAGTTGCACCGGTATAACGAACCACCAACTTGCCTTTCAGGTCAAAGAAGGCAAAAACCGGTGTAGCCCCTTTGTTTCTGGCTATTTTTTCAAAATACTTTTTCATGGTCGTATCATTACCATCAAAATCGACGATATCACCATTACTTTCAATATCTATCTCCAATATATGAAAGCGCTCGCGATAATAGTCCTGTACCTTGACCTGGTTCATGATCGTGGTCTTCATGCGATGACAAAACGGGCATTCTTCTTGCTGGAAAAATATCAATACCCCTTTCTTGCCCTTGTCTTTTGCATCCTGTAGATCATCCGTCAGGTCTCCGAGCGTTTGCTCATAGAAATATTTGGACGGATCACGGAGTGTATCTGCTAAAACAACAGCAAAATGGCCTGCCAGAAATAATGCTAAAAAAATACGAAAAAGCTGTATCATGTTCATAGTTCCCGATAAAAACTGAATTTCATTGATTTGAATGAATCCATAGAGTATACAATTATAATGATTACGCAATCCTGATACAGATCAGGTTATGTATTGGACAATCAACCAGGCCAACAGTTTCAAGGTAAATGGCATCATGACTACCATTCAACAGGATGATTTTATTGCCAGCATCGCTGATGCATTGCAATTTATATCCTATTATCACCCGGCGGACTTTATCCAGTCCATGTTTCATGCCTACGAACTGGAGCAATCGCCTGCTGCGAAAGATGCCATAGCCCAGATACTGGTCAATTCACGCATGTGTGCCCTGGGACATAGGCCAATCTGCCAGGATACAGGCATCGTCACCGTTTTCCTGAAAATCGGCATGGACGTGCAATGGCAGGCCGATCAAAGTATCGAGGATATGGTCAATCAAGGCGTACGGCAGGCCTATTTGCAGCCGGATAACGTTTTGCGGGCATCCATTGTCAGTGACCCGGCGGGGCAACGCAAAAACACCAACGACAATACGCCGGCCGTCATACACATGGAAGTTGTCCCCGGAAACCAGGTCGATGTGACCGTCGCTGCCAAGGGTGGTGGTTCGGAAAACAAGGCAAAATTTACTGTACTGAACCCTGGTGATTCCATTGTCGACTGGGTGTTGGAAACCGTACCTAAGCTCGGTGCAGGCTGGTGCCCGCCTGGGACATTGAACATCGGTATTGGTGGTACTGCGGAGAAAGCCATGTTAATGGCCAAGCAGGCAATGATGAGTCCTATCGATATCCAGGACCTTATCCAGAAAGGGCCTTCAGGCACAATTGACGAGCTACGCCTTGAACTTTATGAAAAGGTCAATGCGCTGGGTATCGGTGCGCAGGGTCTGGGAGGCCTAACCACGGTGCTCGATATCAAGATCCTGGATTACCCGACACATGCGGCATCCAAACCTGTTGCCATGATCCCCAATTGCGCTGCTACCCGTCATGCTCATTTCACACTCGATGGCTCCGGGCCGGCAAACCTGCAACCCCCGGCTATAGACAACTGGCCTGACATCACCTGGGACCCGAGCCAGTCACGCCCTGTTAACCTGGACACGATAACGGCAGAAGATATCCTTAGCTGGAAGCCCGGGGAAACCTTATTACTTAATGGTCGTTTATTGACGGGCCGGGATGCAGCGCATAAAAAAATTGCACAACTTCTGGAGGCGGGCGAGCCGCTGCCGGACGGTCTCGACTTTCATAACCGCTTCATCTATTACGTGGGACCGGTTGATCCGGTAGGCGATGAAGTCGTCGGGCCGGCAGGGCCAACCACCGCCACGCGCATGGATAAATTCACGGAAATGATGTTAGCGCAAACCGGGCTACTCGGCATGGTTGGCAAGGCTGAACGCGGGCCAACCGCGATTGAGGCTATACGCAAACATCAGTCCGTGTATTTGATCGCCACAGGTGGTGCGGCTTACCTGGTAGCCAAGGCCATTCGCTCTTCAAAGATCATCGCCTTTGAAGAACTGGGTATGGAAGCTGTTTATGAGTTTGAAGTTCAGGATATGCCCGTGACCGTGGCGGTCGACAGCCAGGGCGAGTCGGTACATGAAACAGCCCCGCGCGAGTGGCAACGACGTATTGGTAAAATTAATGTCGAACCACCAAAACAGGGTAAGTAAATGTCCACCTCGCCTTTCTGGGAACAGAAAACCCTCGATGAGATGGATGAAACCGAATGGGAATCGCTATGTGACGGGTGCGGGCGCTGCTGCCTGCATAAATTGGAGGATGATGAAAATGGTGAACTGTATTTTACCAATATCGCCTGCAAACTGCTCGACATTAACAATTGCCGCTGCACGAACTACGACAAACGATTCGAGCAGGTTCCAGACTGCCTGTCATTGAGACATAACCTGCCACTGACATCCAAATGGTTACCTACAACCTGTGCTTACCGCCTGCTATACGAAGGTGAACAGCTACCTGACTGGCACCCACTGATTTCCAATGATCCAGAGTCAGTCAAACAGGCAGGTATGAGTGTAAGGTATTTTGCTCAGAAAGAGGAAGATATAACCGGTGACTACCAGGAACACATCATTGATGATCTTTAATCAACCATCGAGCAGAATTTATTTTTTATCGAGTTTATCGGACTCTGCTTCTACCGGCTTTGCTACTTTCAGTGCGGCATCTTCTGACATTCTTATTGTGATCAAACGGTTTAGTCCAGCCAATGTCAGTCTTTGTGCAAGCACCTTGTCACAATTAAAAACTTCTATATTCAACGAAGAATCCTTGTCGTGGTAAAGCAATAACAGGGTTGAAAAAATAGATGTATCAATTCGCGTAACATCTTTCATATCCAGGCGAATATAACGAACACTGTCTGGTACAGAATTGATGAGGTCCTGAATTTGCAGTGATTGGTTGATTTCAAATTCACCACTTAAGGTAAAGTTGTAAACCCGGCCATCAGATGAGAGTGATGTGGTGATAGTCATCCATTTCCTTTAAGCATCCATTTATTGGCTGTAGCAGGTAATCGAGCGTGCAATTTAAGCATAAAAACAGCTTCATGATCAATTAATTGCCATAAAAAAAGGACCTCGTAATGAGGTCCTTTTTAGCAAAGTTTGCTATGACTACTTGGCGAGATAAGCCGTGTCAGAGTCTTCTGTTGCACCGATGCTCCAGGCTCCACGAGTCTTGGCATGATTTACAGCAGCACTGATATCCGCATCGCTTGCACTGGTATCGATATCGAATTCCTGGCCCGGAAAGATAAGGTCGGCATCCTTGATCTTGTCACTGTTTGCCTTGTAGATCAGAGGCCATTGGTATGGGTTACCGTACACGTCACCCTTGCCTGCTATACCCCACAGGCTATCGCCTCTTTCAACCGCATAGGTTGGGGCACTTTCAATTGGCGGGAGGGCTCGGTCAATACCACCTTCATAATTTGCTTGTTTCACAGCCATTTCTGCCTGTGAGCGTGCCTTGTTAGCCAGTTTTACGGCCTTGGCTTCATCGCCCTTGGCTGCTGCTTTCTCGGCTTTCTTGAGGACTTTGCCGGTGTCACGCCACAGATAATCCATTGACTTGGCCTTTTTCATAGCTGCCTTGGCTTTGGCAATCGCTATTGAGGATGCACTGGGGCCTTTTTCAGCTTTGGGGGCTGTTTCTTGTTTTTGTTGACTCGCACAACCCACGGCCATACTCGCAGTTAATAAAACAACACTTAACTGTTTGATTTTATTTTTAAATTTCATTTTTCTCCAACTCCAGATGCATCAATAATTTGATAGATTTTGGTTTTAATTCAAGCGTATTCTAGCAAAGATTATCAGGAATTTGGCACAAAATTCAGTCTAAAACGCAATAATCTTTGTTAACAATATATCCTTTTAGAAGAACCAGTTACAGAACTTTTACCTCCCTACTAGTAAACACCCTACCTATATAAGTGTCAAGTAAAAATCTTGATTAATCTCACATTACCCACTTTAACCTTGTCCGTAATTAACAAACCCGGATCTTCCCTCAAACTGAAGCATTACGAGCGATCTGACATTTTCCGGAAATCCTGCGCATTTTGACACAGTCTTCTGGCAAGCTTTACACTGCTCATGCACAACCAATGAGGCACACCAAGAAATGACTGATAACAACAAGGACACCCGTGTATTTTACAATCCACGTTGCAGCAAATGCAGGCTAACCCTGCAATTGCTCAATGATCAGGGAATTGAACCCGAAGTTATTGAATACCTGAACGAAACACCCGATTTCGAGACGCTGGTGGGAATACTCGATATGTTAGGCATGGAGCCACGCGACCTGATGCGCGCACACGAGACCGTCTATACCGAACTGGACCTGGGTCGGGACGAACTCGGTCGCGATGAGCTCATACAGGCCATGATCGAGAACCCGATACTCATCGAAAGACCCATCGTGGTGCGAGATGGCAAGGCCGCCATCGGCCGTCCACCGGAAAAAATACTGGAGATCCTCACATGAGCGATGTACTTGTTTTGTATTACAGTCGCTACGGCGCCACAGCGGAAATGGCTCAATATATCGCTCGTGGCATCGAGGAAGTCGATGGTATGCAGGCACGTCTGCGTACCGTTCCAGCCGTATCGACAGTTTGCGAAGCATCTGAAGACAGCATTCCGGATAGTGGCGCACCTTATGCTACCCCGGAAGACCTGAACGAGTGCTCAGGTATTGCCCTTGGCAGCCCGACACGCTTTGGCAACATGGCATCACCCCTGAAATATTTCATCGACAGTACCAGCAGCCTGTGGCTTTCCGGCAGCCTGAGTGGCAAACCGGCCACCGCCTTTACCTCAACATCCAGCATGCATGGTGGACAGGAAACCACCCTGCTGAGCATGATGTTACCGCTACTGCATCATGGCATGGTGATCCTCGGGGTCCCCTACACACACACTGAATTACTCAATACCCAGAGTGGCGGTACGCCCTATGGCAGCAGTCATCTTGCCGGCACCGACAGCAAACTGCCAATGACTGATGATGAAAAAGCCCTGTGCAGGCACCAGGGAAAAAGACTGGCCCTGGCTGCCAGCTCACTGTGTCCCGACAGCGACACACGAATATTAAGATGAACAAGATTACCCTGACTCGCTACACAGCCATGACTGGTTATTTTGGCATCTGGCTGCTTATTCCCCTTTGGTACACCTGGCTGGCGCCATCGGTGCACTTCCCTCCCGGCATGGCGGTTTCGTTTCTGCTGACACCGCTGGTATTTCCACTGGTCGGCATGATCAAAGGCAAGCCCTACACCTATGTGTGGAGTGCCTATCTGTCAATGATCTATTTTGCCCACGGCATCGGTGAAACCTATAGCGAGCCTGATCAACGCCTGTATGGTAGCCTGGAAATCCTGTTAAGCCTGATGTGGTTTGGTGGAGCGATCTATTATGCGCGCTGGGCAGGCCAGGCGAAAAGCGCTGACTAGCTGCACATTAAAATGCAGGCAGGTCTGGTGAAAAAACCAACACGCCGGGGCTAGTTAATATCTACTTTCCGTGATTTGTCCTTACCCAGGTAAATCCCGCCTTTTGGGGCATCAACGATAACGTGGCTAACCCCTTCCTTCAAGGTCGCCTTTTTATCGACGTCACACTCATTATCGATGGAACAACGAATGATGTTCACGATCATGTCATCATTATCCATTTCAATTCGAATGCCTGGTGAATAAAACATCGACTCCATTGTTGTTCGATAAGCGAGCTCCACACTGTTTCCCTTACGCGCAGCCGACTCTACCGTGACATCGTTCAGTGTATATTGATCATTAGACATAGAATCACATCCTGTAAATAGTAATAATAACAACAGAAATTTTTTCATCATATTATGAACCCGTCGAACTACTCGATTGTGTCTTCACTTTAATTGGAGCCGGACTCGACCTTGAAGTCGGGTTTTTCTTTTCCAATGCAAGAATGCTGGATCCTAGCTCCCTTGGTGTTTCAACACCCAGATAATCATCAGCATCAATATCGATTTTCAATACTTCAAGCACAACTTCCGATGCCCAGGAAGCACAGGTGTTCGTATATCGCCATTCGATATTCTTCTTGATCTCTGCCTCCAGTCGGCGACTCTGACTGGGTGATAAAAGATAGTACCGATTCGCAATACCTGCTGCTCCGGCTTCAAGATTTTTTCGTATATCTGTCTTGTTACCGTTATTCACCGTTCGCGGGTGTTTGTCTGGCCATAATCCGTAAAAAGTGGTTGTGCCTGCTCGCGTTACTGATATCCAAGCATGACCTGCGGTCAGATCATGACCATCGCCTGCAATATTTGAGTGAATACCAAGAATGGTTCTGTGGTGGTGTGTTGGGGTAGGCATACTATCCTCCGTAATAGTTAACATTATTCCCTTATGGCTTTAAGACTATCCCGCCTGAAAATTACTATCAACCAGGAATAGAGGGGAAGCCGGCATATGAGTTTCGTTATCCTGCCAACATAAAATAATCAGACTTTTCTGCAAGATAATCAATCTTTACGCGAAGAGTGTTATCTTAATATTGGGTGCCGTCATTTTTACATCCTGACAAGCAGTTTATTCCTACAACTTGATCAACTTATTCCTACCTGCGTATTATTATATAAGCAACCGTCCCATGTTTATGCCTGGCTACCCAGCCCATTTCACTGGCCTCCTCCGACCTTGGAGTCCTTTATCTGCAGCGACGGGCGTTGCTCACTGCCGTTGTTTAATCCGAAGGACATACAATCGATGTTTAACTAAAAAACCACTATATCTCTATATTGCCTCAGGCCAGCGTCACTTCATTGGACAAGTACACATCCTGAATTGCATTCAGCAAGGCAATCCCTTCAGCTACCGGTTTCTGGAAGGCCTTTCTTCCGGAAATCAGCCCCATCCCGCCGGCACGTTTATTAATAACCGCCGTGCGGACAGCCTGGTGCAAATCATCATCCCCCGAAGCGCCACCGGAGTTGATCATACCCACCCGTCCCATATAGCAGTTGGCCACCTGATACCTGACCAGGTCGATCGGGTGAGACGTGGTCAGCTCATCGTATACCTTCGGGTGAGTCTTGCCGAACTTGATCGCATTAAAGCCGCCATTATTTTGCGCCTGCTTCTGTTTAATGATATCGGCATCGATGGTAGCTGCCAGATGGTTGGCCTGACCTGTGAGGTCTGCCGAAACATGATAATCCATACCATTGACTTTAAAGGCACTGTTCCGTAAATAGGCCCACAAGACCGTCACCAGTCCCAATGAATGTGCATGCTCAAAGGCCTCGCTGACTTCCATTATTTGCCTGCGAGAATGTTCCGAACCAAAATAAACCGTCGCGCCGACAGCCACCGCACCCATGTCAAAAGCCTGGTCAACGCTGGCAAACAGGGTCTGGTCATACTGGTTGGGGTAACTCAACAGTTCATTGTGATTGATCTTCACAATAAACGGGATTTTGTGTGCATAGTCTCGGGCTATGCTATTCAACACCCCGAGCGTAGATGCCACGCCATTACAGCCACCTTCAATCGCCAGCTCGATAATATTTCCCGGATCAAAAAAGGCGGGGTTCGGGGCAAAAGAGGCACCTGCAGAGTGTTCAACTCCCTGATCTACCGGTAACAAGGACAAATAGCCACTACCACTCAGACGGCCATGGTTATACAGTGCATTCAGGTTTCGCAGAACAGCAGGCTTGCGGTTTTTATGCGCCACAATTCGATCAATGTAATCAGGACCAGGGGCATGTATGTCTGACCCGGGTATACCGGCACAGCTATGTTCAAGCAGACTAGATGCTTCATCCGCCAGGATGTTGGTAATATCCATGTTGCTCACCTCCCTCTTTACGGTACAGTATAGTGCTACCCTCGATATAAAGTAATAAAACCCTCAATATTTTACACATGAATAATAGAAATATGCGCTGCCAGGTAGAATTGACCTGCATCAATTCCGGGGCATTTTGACCGTACAAACCCGGTCTGATTTAAACCATCAAACTGGAGAGTAGTAATATATTTTCTGAAACGGGTTGATGTTAAACAGCCCTGCAACTATGTATGTTATAGTCATGCAATGAATACCCTGCATCACTACATTGAACTGCAAACCGGCCACGGCATATCCATACAAAATGTTACAGCAAACATATCGACGCTGATCCAGCAATCCGGCATCCGTAACGGCTTTGTCAGCATCACATCACAACATACGACAACAGCCATCTCTGTAAACGAACATGAAGAACGTTTACTGAAGGACATAAAAACCTTTCTGCAGAAACTGGTGCCAGCAGGTGAAAAATACCTGCATAACGATATTCACTTACGTGACTGCCCGCAAGATGAACCCGAAAACGCCCACTCACACCTGGCTGCCATGCTGCTGGGTAACTCGGAGGCCATTGCCGTCAGTGATGGCAAGCTCGTTCTCGGGCAATATCAATCTGTCATGCTACTGGAACTGGATGGCCCAAGAGACAGAAAAATCAGCATACAGATTATCGGCTAAACACTGTCCGTTGACTTTCAATAGCCCATTACACCTGTAATCCTGTTGTATGCCACGGTGTATGCCTCCAGGTCGGAACACGCCTGGTGTTTACCCTTTACCTACATCCTTACTTTTCCTTTAGCCAGTCACGTATTTTTCCCTGCTGCTCTGAGGTTTGATGCAGCATGGAATCCCTGCTTGTCACACTTCTCAACCCGGCAGCATGTGAAGAAAGCAGGTACCGGAATCGCATGCCGTATGCCTTGATAACCTGGAAAACATTATTCAAATTCCCATACTGGTATTCAAGCGCATGCCTGGAGACAAACCACCTGGAAAAAACAAGCTTTATACGTTGTATTGGTGTCGATGCTGAAAAATCACTATAGCTACGCGATACCTTTCCGGTAAACATCTGCTCCATCGCCACAAGCTCCAGCTCTCCCTCATTTCCGAACCGGGCGTCCTTAAAAAAACTACCACATGAATCCAGTCCGGCCAGCCTCCGCGTCAGTAACATTGTCATGTCCACTGCGTTTTCCATATGCAATTGTCGGGCGCGCGCCAGCATCTCATTGAGGTTGATTCTGCTGGCCACTTTTGTCATAAAAAACCGAATATCCTGCACTGTTAGCAGGCCATTGGTGAATATATCCTGAAATGTCGCATGCAGACAAAGATGCAGCAGAAAGTCCTCGGGCGAAAATACACGTGCCGGACACCCCATCATCTGTATGGTTTGTGAGCGCTGCCAAAAATCATCGATATTGATTTGCGGGTCTGTTGGACCGGCTATAGTGGCATGAATTTCAACCGCAATATCCCCTTTGAAAAAAGGATGCAGGTGTTTACGCCCAGCCAGAAACTCCATCAGTTTTTGCGGGGAACCCTGGCAACAGGCATAATTCTCACGCTGCGTATAACCCAGGCTTTTCATGACCTCCAGCACCCTGATCATCTCTTCCATACGGATCAGCAGGTCAATATCACGTAAAACACGGTTGGCAATATCACCGTATACAACAGGAGCGAGATAACTGCCTTTAAGCAAAATCACTTCTATGCCTGCCTTATGGAAGGCGTTGAGTATCTGTCTTAATTCGGAAAACAGTTTCAGGTTCCGGCCGGCATTGTTCCTGTGCATGGAACCCAGCTTGTCAACGATGTAACCATCTGCTTGCGGTTTACTTTTAAGTCGCTTGTACAGCAATGGAAAAATACGTTTATCCTTGCATAGGGATAGCATGTAGTCCTTTTCAGCCTGGCCCCAGGTGTGCATGATGTCGCATTTGAGTTCTGAATCCGGATTGAGACTGTCCAACAGGAACTGGTGGACTTGCTGTCGAAGCCGGGTTGGTAATTCACTTGCAGACGTCATTTGGCCACCGCAAATCTTTCGATCAATTGCAATAATCTGTCAGACAACACATCAACCAATTCGCGCATATCACGTATCATGGTCGAGTTCCTATAATACCGCCCCACCTGGTGACCGACACCGATGGCGTATAACTCAGCCTGCTGTTGCTGTTCGATGGCACTCACTACCTGCAGCAAATGCCGTTCAAGATAGTCGTTACCATTCAGCTTTGCAGTCATTTCATCACGCGGCCTGCCATCGGAAATCATCACCATCAACTTGCGTTGTTCATGACGTTGCATTAAGCGATGATATGCCCACCACAGGGCCTCTCCGTCGATATTTTCCCTTAGCCAGTTTTCATCCAGTACGACTCCCAGCGATTTTTTTGCCTGTCGCCAGGGCCGGTTGAACGACTTGAATACAACATGTTGTAACTGGTTCATGCGCCCGGGGTTGTCCGGCAGTCCGGCAGCCTGCCAGGCGCGGGTGACCGGGCCCTGGTCCCAGGCACCTGAAGTGAACCCCAGTACTTCAACTGTAATACCACAACGTTCCAGTGCCTGTGTCAGCATGTCGATACAGGCACTGGCAAGCAGGATAGGCCTGCCTTTCATTGACCCTGAGCAGTCCAGCAGCAGGGTCAAGGCAATATCCGGAAATGCTGTCTCTGCTTCCAGTCGAAAAGGGTTGACCTGTGCCGGGGCGGCAACCCATTGCCCCAGCCTGGCAGGGTCCAGGCAGCCCTCTTCCTGGTCAAATAGCCAGTACCTGCGCTGCAGGGCCTGCAATTTACGCCGCAAGCGGTTTGCCAGTCGCCTCGACACCAGTTCGTATTCCGGCTCCTGCTGCAAAACACGTGAGCGAAAATCCGCGTAGCTGTATGCACTGCCCAGTTCATCAGCCTGCAGCAAGCGGTCATGGCTCGAATCAAATACATGATAATCGTCACCGGGGTCCGCAGGCATCTGCAGTGGCTCACCCTGCCTCTCCTGCGGATGGATGTCAGCGACTGTCGCTTCACTGGCCTGCTCAGACTCCGCATCAGTTGCAACATCGGACGCAGCTACTTCAGATAGCACATTAACATCGGTGCTGTCCGCCTTATCGCTGCCCGCAGCGTGTGGTGGTAACTGGTTTAATTGAGCCAACAAGCTGAAAAACTGGACAGGTTCATCGATAACCGCATACAAGGCACTGACTCTTTCTGTATCAAGCCTGAGTCTGCCAGGTAACGGCACCGATGCAGGCTGATGTGGATTGTCGGCTCGCAGCAGTTGCATAAAAGCAACCTGGGCCTGGTCCAGCTGTACATCCTGTAATGTCAGCAATGCATCATGCAGATTTACACGAACCCCGGTAAAAGCCCGGCCAGCTAGGATCGCAGCCCGGGCGTGCAACAGGGCCTGACATACCCTGTCCCATTGCTGCCAATTGATGTCGATTCCGCGGACCAGGTCATGCTCACAAAGCATCAATAGCGCTGCCTGCATATCGGCCTGTGCACGTGCCGAGTTCTGTAACCGTGAAGCAAACGGGTGGCCGGGTAAACTCTGCTCGGTTATATTTTGCTGACAGGCACGGATCCAGCTCAACTGCGCGGAAGGCAGACTGATCGCTTCAGACGGCATCCAGCAACAGGTCCTGACCGAAGCAGCGCTGGTAACACTCGGACACGAAGGCACGTTCGGTCTCGTCACACTTGTTCAGAAAGCTCATGCAGAAGGCCTGCTCAAGGTCACCGAACAATTGGTAATTTTCCGCCCATGAAATCAGTGTACGCGGGGACAGGGTCGTGGAAATATCGCCATGCACAAAACCCTGACGCACCAATCCTGCCAGCTGCACCATCTTCTGCACGGTATCCCGGTGAGGTTCCATGGCGGGGACCTTGCCGAGGATAATGGCTTGCTCCTGTTCGGGCTGCAGGTAATCCAGTGTTGCGAGAATATGCCAGCGGTCCAGCTGGGCCTGGTTGAGTGGCTGGGTACCGTGATACAGACCACTACTGTCTCCCATACCAATGGTATTGGCCGTAGCAAACAACCTGAACTGCGGGTGCGGGGTAATCACACGACTCTGATCCAGCAAGGTCAGTTTGCCATCAGACTCCAGCACGCGCTGCAAAACAAACAGGACATCGGGACGCCCGGCATCATACTCATCGATGATTAATGCACAAGGATTTTGCAAGGCCCATGTCAGCATACCGGGCTGGAAACGGGTGACCTGCTGCCCGTCCTCGATCACAATCGTGTCCTTGCCAATCAGGTCCATACGACTGACATGTCCATCGAGATTAGCGCGCACACACGGCCAGTTAAGGCGTGCTGCGACCTGCTCGATGTGACTGGTCTTGCCGGTGCCGTGCATACCCTGTAACAATACGCGCCGGTTATGCATAAAGCCGGCCAGAATCGCCTGTGTGGCCTGCTTCTCGAAAACGTAGTTTTTATCGATATCCGGGACATGTTCGTCCTGCCCTGACAACACCGGGACATCCATCGCGAAATCAATACCGAAAAGATCAGCACTGTTTTTTCGAGTTGTTTCTATGGCTTGCACAATCCTGTTACCTGTTCATGTTAAACATCAAGAAACAAACATACCACATCAAATCCAGCAGGGCATTACGACAGGAATAATCAACGATTATCCCCCTCAAACCAGCTGATAAACCGTGACATTAAATACCCCTGCACTGCAAGCGGGGTTTCCGGTTCCCAACCACTTGCACCATTATGTGGGGGACGGGTACGCATTATCTGTCTGATCCTGTCAAAATCAACATACTCCGAAGCACTGGAGCCTGTCTCCAGTCTATCCAGGTCGGCCAATATCTGATCCTGGATACGGGTCACACGTCGATGGAAATCCGGGGCCGTAGCGTGATTCCTGCGGTTTCTGACCAGCAGCTCTGGCGGCAACCGTTCACCCATGGCCGTACGAATCAGGTAGCGGTTCCAACCGTCCCTGACATGCATGGTTGGCGGCACGGCAGCACCAAACTCGATTACCCGTTTGTCAAAAAACGGTCTCGTCAATTGCATTCCCAGGCCGTTGGTATATGAATGGACAGGGCCTCCGCTAAACATGGTATTTTCCACTACGTCGATAATATTGGCTCGAATTCCTGGCTTGAAACTCATTGGAATCAGTTTGCCTTGAGAACGTAATCGCTGCGCACCTCCCATACGTGTCGCAAATTTCGCGTTGGCCGTCGTATGCCTTAAAAAAAGAGGCCCTCCGGGTTTAAAAAACCGTAAATAGAATTCAAGCAAATTGTCCGGCATTACACAACGCAGAAACTCTGTCTTGAAAACCTGCCATGGTTTTCTGTTGGTTCTGTTCGCATCGGCCATTAATTCGCGAAAAAATGTTCTGAACTCACCCTTGAAAAAAACATCCGCCAGAAATCCAAAACCTCTCCAGGTTGCGGACTGATCGCCACCGACGCCATTCATCACTACCCGCACACCCTGTTCATGCAATGTTTCATTCAATGCCGTAAACACATAATGCGCACCCGAAGCGGGAATACCTGTCCTGACAAACGTCTCTTCAAGCCCTGTCATGATTGTGCGTTCAGGCATCGTGTCATAAATGACCTCGAGGTTGTCGATATGCCGCTGCGCATCCTCTACACGCTTGCGCGCATGACGTTCCGGCCCATCGAAATTCTTCGGTAATACCGAAGCGACACAAACCAGTTTCCGATTGCGTTTTTTGAGTTGGGCTGCCGCAACGGCAGCTATTGCAGTAGAATCAAAACCACCACTCAACCATAAACCAACCTCATGGTCCGTTCGCAGCCGTGCAGCGATGGCGGCCTCGAATATTTCATTGAAGGCCTCGGCATATTCTTCGTCGGACCCCAGTTTCATTTCATGATCGGGATCAATTGACCAGTAACGTCTGCTCTTCATAGCCCCCTGTCGGTCCAGGGTCATGATCGTGGCACCTGGCAAGGCCTCTATATCCCGGTAAATGGTTTCATGAAGTGCCTTTCGGCCGGGAAGCAGAAAATCAGCCAGCTTTTCCTCGTTCAATTCATGCGGAACATCAGGCAAGCACAACAAGGCATTGATGTCAGATGCAAACGCAATAAAATCTTTACCACGGTAATAATATAGAGAACGATGGCCCAGATGATCCATGACCAACAACAATCGACGGCTGCGCAGATCCCTGATCACGATTGCATATTCCCCTAGCAGATGATCGACAAAATCCTCACCCCATTTCTCATAGGCCCTTAACAGCAGAGCACTATCAGGGAGCATGGCAGCCTCATTGGCCGATACATCCAGACTTTTAATCAACTCACTGCGGTTGTCCAGGCGCAAATCTGCGCACAGGAGAATATCCCGAGCTGTATTCACGAGGGGCTGGCGATCAAAAAAATCCTCCGGCGTCATCCGTTTCAGGATATGCCCCAGTCCGGTGTTTCCTTTGACCCAGGACTCTGTTCGATCAGCTTCGGCCAGCAGTGTGGCTGATAGCTGACGCGCAATATCGTCAGCCTCTATAATCTGATCGTTAAACCCAACAATACCGCAGATAGCACTCATTCAAGACCTTGTTTAAGGATAGTCAAAATCAGTCATCCCGGATTGCAGGATGACCGATGCAAACACCATTACTTCCCTTGGCATATAAAAAACCGATAGATGCCAATCAGTTATACTCTGGAACTAGCATAATTGATTAAAGTTGACAGCACAATGAGCCGGTAATAAGATGAATTGCATCAAAATCTGATTCCGTGCCAGGAGAGTAGTTATGCAAAAAGAAGATCAACAGAGCTCTGACAAAAAAGAGTGGGTCACTCCGGAATTTTCGCAATCAACCCAGCAAAACACTGAAGGTGGAATGTTACCCATGGGCGTTGATTCTACCCCAACCTCAAAGGCTGGCAGCTAAACATCGCTGTCAGGTGCTGCTAAATATAGAATCATTCAAAAATGTGATCGCAGCGACCAGACCATGGAATTACTTCCAGTGGCTATAATGCCAGTTTCTCAACATGGGCATCAATCAAGGGCTTCAAAACCGAAGATCCGGCAGGCCCGTATACCTTCTGCACCATGGTAACCTCCCAACCTTCGTTGGCCTCGAGCAGGACAGGTCCATCAGCGGTAATCGCCACATCCCAGCCCAGAGAAAAATAGCCACCCAATAACGCGTGCGCCCTGCATACCAAATCCCTGGTTGCCTGCCAGTAAGGAATCTGGCTACCCTTAATTAATTGATCGCTAGCCGCTAGCTCTGACACAGAATCACCCGGGCGCCAGGAAAAAGGGGCTTGCAAACAGCCTGCTTGCAGTGAAACCGGTGCACTTAAGCCTTTATGACTAATAGACTGCAAGCCAACCGGTATCTGGCACAGGGCAAATAGCAATTCGATCTCCCCTTCCAGGTTACGAGCCGTGACCAAACGCAACGTCACCAGAAAACCATTGGACAGTCTTGCCAGGTCTTCATGGTTCGATAGTACTGACTGAACCAGCAATGCTCGCTTACTACCAGATTCATTGAGCCTGTCGTGTAACGCATCTGCATCGCAACAAAATGACTTATAACAATAAGTTCCATCTTCATTCCAGGTCCAGTACTCTGCACCTTCTCCCCGGCATCCGTGCAATGGCTTGACAAACAGGTCGCCGGGAGGAAAAGCGACAGCGTGTTTGAAGTGATTTCCGGGGTAAACAGCTATCGTTTCCGGCACAGGAAGGCCTGCCTTCTCACAGAATAGTGCAAACTGATGCTTGTCGTTGATGACAGGGTTACTGGCAAACCCGTTCAACACACGGAATATCGCCTGGGCCTCACCATCATGAAGATAGCCCGATCTCTGCGCCCATCGCTCCGGATCATATAGCTGGAACTGGTAATAGGAGCGCGGCGGGATCTGCTCTATTAATACAAGATAATATTGCTCGCAGAACTGACGAAAACAGGAAATCCCTGCAAGCCGCTGTATACGTTGGCCAACCCTGCTTGTATGTTGCAGACTCAGGTAAAAAGCACGAAAAGGGCTATAGAGAATCAAGATGCCAGAATAGAGACTGCGAAGCACGGCAGGCTTGCCTCTAAAGCGGGCCCGGTTGGCTAATGCCCTGAACTGCGCCATCTCTCCATGCTGCCAGAAACCAGGATAGATTGACTGTGAATTCAATAGCCGGAAAAGTTTGACAGTTTTTTCCCACATAAGCGCTAATCAGGCAGACGCCAGGTGGCCAATAACCGCAAACCGGGAAGCACCCGGTTGATTAGCACAAAGTGGCGTTACCTCATGCCAGCAGGCGCTGGGGAAAAATACAATACTGTTATGTCGACAGGTAAAACGCGTATATTGCCTCGGCAAATAGCTTCCATCATGCCTGTTGGTATCGTATAAAATAAAGTCTCCTTGCGTGAATGCCTTTTCTCCAGGAAATAAAAAATAACCGAAACTGATCTGACGTTGATGACTGGCATCATGATGTGCAGCAAAAAAATCACCTTGCTCATAGATCAACAGTTTTTTCCCGATACGCTGCAAGTCAAAGGCAGGGACACGTAACATTTGCTGTAACTCAGGGAACAGATCCTGCACACGTGTATTGAAGACCGCATCCAGCTCTGCTGTATGCCAGGTACTGGATTGCCGGTAGGTCGAATCATACGAACTGTCGTACAGGTCATCCTGTTGCCTGAAAAATGTGGAGGGCTTGAACTGCTCACGATTTTGCTGCACGAGTTGCAACAGTAACTGCACATCCCTGGCCGGCAGGAAATCTTCAATCATCAAAAAAGGTGATGGCCAGGTTTCTGCAGGGTCCAACTCCGAGCCGGGGTTTTCCCCGCACAGAATACGCAACATCTCCTGCGCGGCAGGACTCAAATTGACCGGTGTTACCTGCTGCAGCCAGTGTTTTGCCTGCGCCAGGTCTCCAAGCATACGCGAATAAATGGCAGCCTGCTCTAGCAGCCGACTATCTTCTGGATGCAGCTGCAAACGTATTGTGAGACTATCCAGTCCCTGGCGTACCAACTCGCTATCGATTGACGGGGTAAGATCCATTGCTATCAGTCATTCATATACAAAACATATTCTGATCGTATAGACTACAAGGGTTTTTTTCAAATCACCAAGTGAAACAATCACCAGTTTATTTATGGCCTATCAATATCGATTAAACGACCTGGATATTAATTCAGATATAGAACTGCCTGAACTGTATTGCTCACATCAGGCAAGCGGCACGAACAGCATACATATTGCTACCGGCAAAACACCGGCCAGACTTGATAATGCCCATTATAGTAACCCGATCTACTCAATAGACCAGAGCACCATTCTGTTGACCATTGAAAATTGTGCTCGATATTTAATTCATAATGGCCGGAAAATCATTATCGAACCTTTCAGACAGGCAGACAGTAATAGTGTACGCAATTTTCTGCTGGGGCCCGCCCTGAGCCTGCTTTTTCATCAGAGAAAGCTGTTGACTGTCAACGCCAGCGCCATGATTATCGATGGTATGGGTGTGTTATTCATCGGCAATTCCGGTACAGGAAAATCAACCATGGCTGCATCATTGCAGCAACAAGGATTTCTCCCGATGGGAGATACTCTGGTTACGCTAAATACCGGGGCTGATGGCAGCATCCTGGTCCACTCAGGGCTGCCACATCTTAAATTGTGGAGCGACTCACTGAACGCATTGCAACTGGACCAACAACAACTGGCGCCTGTACGTACAGAGCTGAATAAATTCATCTACCCGCTAAAAGAGATAACTGCAATGCCTGTTCCGCTAGCACGAATCTACCAATTGACCGAGGATCGCCTGGATCTGGATGCCATGCGTTTTGAGCGAGCTAACCCCCTGGAGTCGATGACCCTGTTCAGCCATAACATCAGTCATTCAGGCTTAATGCCGCACATGGGCCTGACTCAACAACGATTTCAATATGCCAGCGCCGTAATCAAAAAAACGCCGGTGTTCCGCTTTTTCAGGCCATGGAATCTGGAACAGCTGAAACCGACAGTGGATGCCCTGTTACAACACATGACATCTCAACCGGAACAGCCATGAAACGTATATTCTGGCTTGCATCCTACCCAAAATCAGGTAATACCTGGCTCAGACTATTCCTGAATAACCTGCTACATGACAATGAGGAGCCGGTCGATATTAACGATATGCCGCTATCAAACACGATTGCCAGCGCACGCGAGCCGCTGGATCAGATGATATCACTGGAAAGTGGCGAATTGTTTGCACACGAAATAGACCAACTACGTCCGGCCATGTATGAAGCATGGTCGAATAACAGCACCTGCAAACTGTACTGCAAATGCCATGATGCCTATACCTGGAACAGTAATGGTGAACCGCTGCTGTCCAGTCGTGCGACCCGCGGTGCCCTGTACCTGGTGCGCAATCCATTGGATGTTGTTGTTTCCTATGCGCATCATAATAACTGCAACATTGACAAGGCCATCAGGCAGATGGCAAATACCCACCATGGCCTGGCTAACTCGCACACTGGCCAGTACAAACAGCTCAGACAGCGCCTTCTGAGCTGGAGCGGGCATGTGCACAGCTGGCAAAATGCTGTCCGTATCCCGGTTCATACAATGCGTTATGAAGACATGCAACTCGATACAATCAATACTTTCACAAAAGCAACCAGATTCCTGCAACTGGATAACAACCAGGCTGATATTGAACAGGCACTTGAAGCGTGTCGTTTTGACAAACTCAGGGAGCAGGAAGTCAGAAGCAAACGCTTTCGCGAGACCCCAGCCGGGGCGAAGGCTTTTTTCCGCAAGGGCCTGGTTGGCTCATGGCGTGAGTCATTAACCGATAATCAGGTATGCAGCATTATCGATACCCATGGGTCGGTGATGTATTTGTTGGGATATCTCGACAGTCAGGGCAACCCGGTTTATTGAGCATTCTGTTTTATCATACCCTTCTCGCTCATTGATGTAAGAAAATGCTCGGTCTCTGCTCGACAGGTTTGTTCATCGATCTCGTATTCACCCATCAGACCAGCGCAAATCTGCTCCAGCGTTTTCGGTACTTCGATCAATCCCCAGATCGAGCTACCAACCGCGTTCAGGCCGATATAGTCACCGGATACAACATCCATCATGATTATTTCACCGTCAACCTCTGCAAAAACCTGATCATCACTCCTGCAGAAACTGACTTCACTCGGCAAACCGGACATAAATAAATCTCCTGCATCAACATATTCAAAGATTAACACAGGAAAATTGTTCATTACATACAGTTATGCGCTAGAATTTCACAACCCGGCCATATAGAGACAGCATGATCAATTATTTCAGACAGCTTCTGGATTTTGGCAAGAGCCGACTGGCAGGAAATGTCATCCTGGTATTTGTAACCGCCACCCTGGAGGGCGTCGGCCTGTTGTTGCTTATCCCATTGCTTGGCCTTGTGGGTATTACTGGCGCACAGCAAACACCCGCATGGCTAAAATCCACTGCCACAATCATCCAGCAGACAGGTATTACGCCCGGTCTTCCACTGGCCCTTTTTGCATTTTGTACACTGGTGTGCCTGCAGGCCTGGCTGGTGAGGAAAAGAGACCTGAATACCAATCTGTTGAAGCTGGAATTTGTCGACAGCCTGAGGAAAGAACTGTTTCTATCCCTGTCCCGCAGTCAGTGGACCTTTCTGACAGGCATCCATAGCAGCAATACCACCAATGTCCTCACCAGTGATATCCAGCGTGTTGGCCTTGGCACCCACTTCCTGATGCGCCTGCTTACAATAATGGTTATGATGCTGGCCTACCTTTATGTCGCCCTGAGACTTTCTCCGACATTAACCCTGGTTGCACTGGGGGCAGGCCTGACACTCTGGTTACTGCTACGTTCCGAGAATCACAAGGCAGCACAGAGTGGTCAACAACTCAGTAATAGCAACAGAAATGTCCACAAACACCTGCTTGAGCATCTTGGCTCCATGCGCCTGATCAAGGCACATGGTCATTCACAAGCACAAATCAACACCTTTAACCATTTTATCGACAATCAGAAAGAAACCCAGGTTCAGTTTCAGCGAAGCTATAGTCAGGTACAGATGCTGTATAAAATGCTGGGCGCGCTGAGCCTGGCCGCCCTGACCTATCTTTCAATAGAAATCCTGGCCTTGCCCACTGCCGAGCTACTGGTTCTGATCGTACTGTTCAGCCGCCTGTTGCCGATGCTGAGCCAGCTTCAGGGAGGCTACCAGCACCTGTTACACATGCTACCTGCTTTCGATGCATGGCAACAATTGATTAACGACTGTCGGCAAAACCGTGAATGTATTGAAGAAGGTACATCGCCTGTTCGCCTGACCAATGAAATCACCCTTAACCATATCCGGTTTAACTATCCACGCAGTAAGTTTGTGCTTGATATCGAGCATCTGCCAATCAGGGCAAAACGGATTACTGCGATCACCGGGGAATCAGGGTCAGGGAAAAGCACCCTGGTCGACCTGCTACTGGGCTTGCATCTGCCTCAACAGGGGGTTATCCGTATAGATGATACCAGCCTGGACGCGAGCAACCTGGATAACTGGAGAAAACACATTGCCTATGTCCCGCAGGATACCCTGTTATTCGACGCCAGCATCGCTGACAATCTGGCATGGGGCAATCCGAAATGCAGTGAGGACGATATCTGGCAAGTACTGGAACTGGTGGCCATGAAAGACAGGGTTACCAACCTGCCTGATCAGCTTCACACCAGAATGGGTGAAAAGGGTGCCATGTTCTCGGGTGGTGAACGTCAACGCCTCAGCCTTGCGCGTGCCCTGTTAAGAAAACCCGATCTGCTGATCCTGGATGAAGCCACCAGTTCTCTTGATAGCGATAACGAGCAGATCATCCTCGATACCCTGCACAGACTGAAAGGAAGCCTGACCACTATCTTGATCACCCATCGAAGCGAAAGCCTCAAACTTGCAGATTCGGTTGTTGTGCTTGAAAATGGCAGGATGATTCACCATAAACAAAACATGCAAGCCCCACGAAAATATTCCCGACAATGACTTTTAGCTATCATGCCTATGGCCTGACGATTCAATCTGAACTTGAATGCCCCGAATTACTGACGCTGGAACCAACAGACAAGTATGATATTTCCATTCACATGGCAGAAATCCCTGAAGCACTGGAGAACGCCACTCACACCACCCCGAATGTCCAGGTAAGGGACGAGACTTGCCAGATCAATATTGAGGATATTGCACGTTTTCGCACCATCGCAGGAAACACCATTCTTGTACATCCAATCGCCGGTGTCGATCTCGCCAATGTGCGACTGTTTTTACTAGGTACAGTATTTGGAACCCTGATCCATCAACGTGGAATGCTGCCCCTGCATGCCGGTGCAGTCGCGTGTAACGGCAGGGCCTATGCCTTTTGCGGATATTCTGGCGCCGGCAAATCCACGTTGTGCAAGGCATTACAGCAACATGACTTCAAGTTAATGTGTGATGACACAGGTGTACTGGTGCCTGGCAGGGATGAAACACTTTTTTATCCCGGGTTCCCACGAATAAAACTTTGGCAGGATGCATTGGATCATTTCAATGTAGATACAGGCGACCTGATTCGCGACCAGAGCAGGACCGATAAATTTCATTTACTAATCCATGATACCTTTCATGCCGAACCGCTGCCGCTGGACTCGGTATTCCTGCTCAGCAGATCAGAGATACAGCAGACCGCCTCTATACAAACAGTTACAGGCGTGGAAAAAATGCGCGCCCTGGCAACACAGACCTATCGCCCTCGAATGATCAGCCACCTGAAGCGCCACAAATACCATTTTGACCTTTGCAGCAGGATCGCCAATAATATAAATATGTTTGAATACAGCAGGCCATGGGATCTGGATCAACTGGAAGAAAACTTACCTGTCCTGATCAATAACATCAACAAAACAAGGTAACATAATTAATCTATCGGTACATGCTGATCTCGGTAAAGCCCTGATGACTTTCACCACCCATGACAATAAAGTGCCCCACCTTTAACCAGGCATGGGCTTTAACCGTGTTATCTTCAGCCTTGTCGACACCCCAGATAATGGTACTGTCTATCCTGCGAAATTTAAGCATCCATTTCGCAGCCATTGCCTGTGGCAAACATACTGCATTCCACGGGACATTTCTGGCAGCACGCCGGACCTCCTCGTGAATGGCTTCAAGCCGTTGATATGGAATCTGCTCTTCATTCGGATGCGATTCGATCTTGCAGCCCAGTAATCTAATGTAAACATGAAAAGGAATAAAACGTAAACAAAACCGGGCAAAGGCCAGCAATAAAGTTGCCTCAGTAAACAGCGCCCACTGGCCTGGAGACATGTTCTTGATGGTAGAAAACCGTGGCATCTATTCCCCCGTCCCGTTTTTCACTATTAATAATCCTGTCATCAAATGATGAATAACCAAAAAATAAAATATCGTCAGAATTATTTACACTTTTCAGGCTAATTGGCCTATAAACTATTTCTATACCTAAAAACTTACTAAAGATATTAAGGTGAAAAGTCTTCGCGCGTCAATTCGATAACTTCACATATAATCATATTCTTATATGCGCTAATTTACATACTGACTGTTTTTTGACGTTTTTCTGTCTCTATACTGATAAATAATATGTATCAACAGAGCATGATTGTTTATTTGTTTTTAACACTTTCCGTCAAAGTTTTGTTTTATGGATTCATATAGTGTCAGAATATTTTACAGTGCTGTTTATTTTTTATACAGCAATTTAGATCATTAGTATATTTTTCAGATAGTTATTAATTATGGTATGATGAATGCATAGTTTAATAGCAGTTAACATTTTTTTAATTCACAACAGTGGTTTAAACAAACATTATGCACAAACTTAAAACCGGATTTCTTATCATGATGGCAATGGCTGGTCTGTCAATCAGCCCAGTCGTCTCTGCGATAGCGATTTCAAATACAGTTTATCAGCTCAATTATAGCGGCACCGTTGACAGGTATATTGATAACACAGGAACAGGCATTAATAGCGATGTCACTATGTTCTCTGGTACATACCTGGTAGACAGTTCGAGCCCCGACCTGTGGCCTGAAGCAGATACCGGGGTATATAAGTACAATGCAGATTTGTCATCTGCTTTTAACGCTGGCAGCACTACCTACTCATCCTCTAACAGTAAAATGGTAGTGAGAGACAATAAGACATTCAGTAACGGTAATACCTATGATATATACAAGGTCAGCTCCAGGTATACAAACCTGGATACCAATGAAACAACGATCTGGGGCGTTAAACTGGTCGATACCAGTTCCACAGCTTTAGATAGTTCTGCATGGATATTGGAACCTGATATCACGCAGTTTACCAAGGCACGCTTTTTCATGTTTAGCTATGATTTATTAGACATGTCACTCAATTATTTCATAGGTGGCAATCTTGACGTACTGGTTGACCCACCACCAACAACTCAGGGAGCAGGTCAGGTAAAACTGGCTGTGTCAGAACCACCCACACTGTTATTGTTCGGTGCAGCATTGCTGGCTTTTGGATTCACTGCCTATAGAAAAAAGAACTGAACAGATCCGTAACCAGGCATATTAAAATCAGCGGCCAAACAGCCGCTGATTTTTTTTGCATGCTAAGCGCTCACTACAGTGGATTATTCAAAGGCTTTTTGGCATACAGCGAATACAGTTCATTGCCATACCTGACTCCTTCTTCAAAACCTTTTTTTCCCAGACTTTCAAGCAGGTTATTGGCATTGATAAATGATGCCTTGTGGCCTTGTTTCATGCCTACATAAAACCAGGAATAAGCGAGCACGGGATCTTTTTTAACACCCAGACCTTTTCCATACATATAACCCAGGTTATGTTGGCCTTGTATATCACCGGCTTTTGCCGCCTTCTCATACCAGAAGAAAGCCTGTTTGTAATCCTGCTTTGTACCATGGCCATCATAATAAAGATTGCCCAGATTATACATAGCTGCAGGATATCGGCCGTCTGCTGCACGTTGATACCATCTCAACGCCTGTTTATAATCTTTTTCAACCTTGTGGCCGGTACTATAAAAATAGGCCAGCAAATTCTGAAAAACGACTTTATCTTTAGCACATTGTTCAACATAGGCAAGCTCATAACGCATTGCACGCTCTTGCTGAAAAAAACACGAATCCTGCGCAAACACCGTACCGGCAAACAACAAAAGAGGAATAACGATTAACCGCTGCATACTCATTTGATTACCTTTATTGGCCAGAGCTTGTCCTGCAAGCAGCCTGCCAGCCAACCCAGCGCAAAAACGATAATCGACAACACAACATACCCCATAAAAAACAGCACAAGCGCCAGCAAGCCAAAAATATATATCATGACATTATCAGACAATTCATGCATGGGATAGACCGTCATGCTTGCACCACAAGCAGGACACTTATACGGCTCTTTTGTGCTGCTACGATACAACTGCTCTATAACAAGGTCACCTTGCTTACAGGCAGGGCATTTTCTATGCGCAAAAAAACTCACATCTTGAAGTCTTCTTCACGTACTAAATAATTACGATTTTTCTGGTTTAACTTATCCACGCCTTTCAACAGAGACATAATAAATTGATTGTCATCGTTACTATACTCTACTTTTATACTCGGCACGTATTTAAATTTACTCATATCAATACAAAGATTAGCCTCATAATTACCGGTAATAATCATTGAAATAATATCTTCAAATTTTCGACTGCCTTTGGCAATGGCATAAATGCAAGCACCGTAGCTGGACATAATAAAATTTGCCAACGCAACACCTCGCTGCTGCCCCTTGCCAAGTGGGCTGCCTTTCTTGCCCGGTACACGCGTGGTTGTGTAGTTCGTGAAAACGCCACCCAATAAGCGGCCTACTGTGCCGGCCTTATCCGATGAAAGCTTGTGTTGACCATAAAACTTGACCACTTGAAATGTCTTGCCTGGATTACTCATTGCTTCATGCAATATCGCACTCAGAATATTCTGACGTAACTGGGCGACCATACGCTGTTTTTTACCAAAATAGCCCTGAAGCATACCGGCATGAATATGATTGGCCCACCAGGTAATAGGGTAGCTGACAAAACCGCTACCAAAACGACTAACAGCCCCCGGACAAGAATCTACATTGACTTGCGCCTTGCCATATTTGGTAGATGCCTTGATGATTAAATTAGGGTCGCCTGGATGAAAGCCGTTCTGTTGCTTTAAAAAATCTGAAACGGACTTTGCGTCCTGATGAATCATACGAATATCCATATCCATTATAATCTCTCCTTGATAATAATAAGTCGCCTTTCATTATCTGACAAGACACGTTCCTGCGTCAAGCTCTAACCACCAGCTTATTTGTCAATATGATTTTTTGCGTACTACGTCAATCAATTACACTGACATACGTAATAGGATATGCGCAGCTTCAAAATAACTGAAGACACAGTAAAACCCTGCCTTACGTTAGTTTTTGAAGAAACTGGAAGTCAATTTGAAAAGGAAAACAGAAATGAAAAATCGAAATATTTTTAAACGTCCCGCAACAGGATTATTGCTATTGGCTGGAGCCGCTTTTACTACGGCGCATGCAAATGATGTGGATTATAACTATCTTGAGGCTCGATATATCTTTGATGCAGATGTAGAAAGTGTCGATGGCGACGGTTTTGAGCTTGCTGGCTCCTTTCGTATAGACAAAGATTTCTATGCATTCGGTCGTTTTACTACGCTAGATTTTGATCAGAATATTGATACAGATCAGTTTGAAATCGGCGCAGGTTATATTTACCCGATAAACCAGAAGTGGGATGCCAATTTTACATTCTCCTTTGTCAATATAGATACCTCTACACCTGTCATTAGCAGTGATGATAATGGCTTCGCAATCTCTGCTGGAGTCCGCGGCATGATGACGCAAAAGATCGAAGGCCGGGCTGCAGTTACTTATATTGATGTAGACGGTAACGATACATTTATAACCCTGGGTGGCGACTACATGATCAAGCCAAACCTTTCCATTGGACTGGAAGCCGATCTAGCGGGTGATCTGGACACGTTGTCGATTGGAGCAAGGTATTATTTCTAAACACCAAACTTTCTTCATTAAAAGGAAAACCAGTAACGTAACTCGTTACTGGTTTTCTTATAAACCTGATCACATTAATATTTTCTGCCTGTCAGCTTGACGGCATAGTTCTGCCAGTCTGTCAGCGTCAGCTTGGTCTCACTTGTTGCATCCTTGACAAGCACACCGGCCAGCATCTTTTTACCCCTCACTGCCTCGACTTTTTTCATCTCGATATCTAATGTGATACCTCGCTTGTTCAATACACTCAAGGTATAGGTACTGCCAAACAGGCCCGCACTGTCATATTGCTGAAACTTGTAACCGCGCTTGTTCATTGCACAAACAAACAGACCCAGCGTCGTGCCGCCATTATGTCCGAGAATGGCAACTTCCCGTGCCTTCTTTTTCAGACCAATACTGTCAAGGTCCTTGTAACACGCAACTTTTTTCAAGTCCTGACTGATGGCAATGACGCGGCTTTTGGCAATCTCCCTGTACGCATTCAGGTTTGTCGGTGCCGGCCCCTGAAACAACACAGATACAGAAACGCTTGCCTGTTTCAGCCCCGCCTTGGTCGACGGGTAAGCATCGACCATTTCCCTGAAACTATCGACAGCCTCCGTCGCGAGTTCATTCTGTTTCTTTACGTAGGCCCTCTCAAACCGACCCAGTAAACCGCTACCCAATGGCGCAAGGCTGGCTCGCATTTTATTACGGTAGGCAACCAGTCCCTTTATACCGTCAACATCACCTTTATATTTATCGAGTCCGTCAGTCGCCTCTTTGGTCGCCTTTGTAGCAGTAGCCTGAACCTGGGTTCTGTATGCCTTGTCAAACGCTTTCCATTTGCTGCTTTTTAAAGTACGCAAGTCAGTCATTGTTTTCTTGTAATAGGCGTGCAGTTTTTCAAAACCGGCCAGGTCCTTGTCAAAACTGCTGAATTTTTTAGCCGCACTGTCCACCAGCTCATCGGCAAGTCTCACACTCTCGTTTGACAATAAAATCTGATGATTTTTTCTGGGTATGCGTGGCAGGTAGGTAAACTGCGGATTGGCGGCCATTTTGCCCAGCTTGCTGATGTTTGCCTTGCTGGCCTTCATGTCTTTCGCCTGTTTGAGTTGCTTTGCCGCCAGTACCACTGCCTTTTTGTGCTCGCCATACACCTTGAGCTGATGAGCCATAATCTGCGGATAGGAATTGACCTGGCCGTTACGCGCCATTACTCCCATAACGTTATAAACATAACTCCGCGCGCCGGAATATATCTTTACAAAATCATATTTTCTCTCACGTTGCGCCTGGGTTGCGGCCTTTTTATACTTGATAATGCAGTTTTTCGCATAGTCACCAAACTTGTTGATCTCTGAGTCTGACCATTTGTCCAGCGTCTTGCCGAAGATCTGGCTTGTTAACTCGTCTCGAAAGCCGGTAAGCAAATATTTACCGTTATATTTGCCGCCGTAATACTCACCGCCACGAACGTTTTTATCCCCCTCATAGGCGGCCGATCCCCACTGAAGAATCGTGGCACATTTCGGAAACTTCACAGCCGCCGCAGCCTGTGTCAGAAAACCCGCACCCAGTATCAGTAGTAGAAAATGCCCGACCCATGTTGAAACCCTGTACTTGCCTGTTTTATTGTCTTTCATGATACCTCCCCCGGTCTCAGAATAGTTTGTAAATTTTTGCATATCGGTATTTAACATGGCATGCACTGCTGAATGGAGTGCACACCGCTAACTTGTAAGGCTATTAAACCATATATTAGCTGAACCTCAGCTTAACGAAAGGTAATTCTTGTTACCAACTAGACCATAATGAAATATTACTAACATACCCGAAAACATGATAATCATGTTATGTATATTAGTGTATTTATATATGCACGAGATAATATTATTCATATCAAAATGTTATGTTTACTTATTGTGTATGTACCTGACACTGCCAGTGCCGCTGCTATTGTACTTGTACATTATTGTGCGGCAGAGATTTCTTTTTTACTTACGGGTTTCCGTTGTCGACAATTAGTAGTTCGGGCGCAATGGCTCGGTTTTCTGCCAGTTACCAGGCAGTGAGTTCGGGTTAAAACTCGGGTCGTTAGTGCCATAGTAGCCGCCCAGACCATCAGTATAGTTATACCGGTACTGGCCATCACGCGTGACATTCTGCCCCGAATAGGGGTCACTGAATGTACTGGTTTCGTTTATGCTGTCGATCGTGGAGTCGTGCCCACTATAACCATTATTGGCCGGGTTTTTGTAACCATCGTTTCTGAAATTATTCATCCATTGCTGGTTTTGCCTGTCGTTAGAATCATAAATACCTTGCATTTTTTTCTGGTGGGCTTCAAATTGCGCCTGATTGGCACCCATACGGGCTTTGTGCTTTGCGTTCCGGTTTTGCATGGCCCGTTGATTCATTTGTCCCTTTACCTTTGCGTATTGTGGGTTTTGTTTTGCGCTTTCTGAGATGTCATTATTTATTTTGGCCGTTTGCATTACCTGGCTCGGCTTACTGATATAAATGATCATTATGATAAACCCATGACCCTCCCCTCTTCCATGGCCGATAAACCCCTTGCCTTCACAGGGTTTGTTATTGCGGGAACCTTTAAAATCAAATTCAAGAAACTCATTAACACCCTGACCTTTCAAATAGGCCATTTCTTTTTTGTTGCCTCGAATCAATGTAACCAAAGGACCATTCGGGTGAGGATCACTATAATTTTCTATGTCCACATCCTGTAATGCCGACTCCGCCATTTTAAGCCACAATTGCTCAGCACTTTGTCCCATCATTGCGAAATAATGTGCTATTGGCAGATTACGTATCACCTGACCACGCGGCCCATACAGCTCAAATTTTTGCCGCAGCGTTTCACCACTATTTGGATCGGTGGCGATATCTTGAATAACTTTCCAGCCACTCGGTATACTCAGTTGTGTAATCGGCATGTTTAACCCACGGTCCATCAACGTGATTTTCTTGCCGGCGGCAAGTACGATTACTGGATGGTGAAACATAAAAGCAAAAATGATAATCAATAAAACAGCAGATGAATTGCTGGTAGATTGTTGGTCTGTTTTTTTAGGCATCATGATTTAAACTCCTATACTTCATAGTAATTTAATGTAGAAAATATTATGCACTTATAATTACAAAACAATTATTATCTGATCAGGTTTTCATGCGATTTTATTAATTATCCACTTCTCTATTAAATTATTAGCGCTAGAAAGACGTATTACACGTATTCACATGATTACTCTATACATTCCAGCCTGCCCCCATAGATAAAGTAATTGTGAAAGATGTTTATATAAATGGCTATTAGACAATGATCGGTATCGACACAGACTTTAGTCTATAATTGGCTAAACAGGGACACCGAAACAAGCAGATTTTATGCATATGTAAACACTCACCTTAACGTTCATTTAAGCTCTATATTACAAAAAACCTATACATCAAACCTCACTAAGCTTATTCGAACTCATGAAACAATAGCTGAAAAAATTCCAACCAGGCCGTCGAAAATGGAGTCACATACACCACCAACGAAATAAGGTGAATGGAATAATATTGCTACTATCACGTCTATCTATTACAACCCATCAATACAGGAAGCTCAAAATGAAAGTCTCGCTACTAGCAATCCTAATCGCACTCACTCTGCCTATGCTTACATCCGCACTACACGCAGAACCTATCAGCAGGGAATCAGCTCAAAAACAGATAGACTTACTTTCAGACAAAATTGATAAAAACCGCAAACAAGCTTCGCTTTATGTAACAAGAGGAGACTTATATTTTAAAATACGCGATTTTGATAGCGCAGTGGAAGACTTTACTACAGCCATCAAACTGGATGACTCACTGGATGCCGCCTGGTTTGGCAGGGGCATGGCTAATGGGCGACTGGGTTACATCGACGAAGGAATAGCAGACTTATCAGTTTTTATAAAACGTAACCCGAATGATTCAAAAGCATTGACTAAACGTGGTGTTCGCTACCTTTGGAAGGGTGACAAACCCAACGCACAAACTGACCTGCAGAAGGCGATTAAAATTGACCCTGAAAATGCAGAAGCCCACGATGATCTTGGCGTCGTGCTTGCACAGCAGGGTGATTACAAACAGGCCATCGTGCATTTTCGTAAAACAATTGGCATAGACCCTACTTATCAAAAGGGACATCACAATCTTGCCATGGCCCTCTACGTTATCGAAAAAGATGCGCTTGCACTTAGCAGCGTAAATAATGCGCTCAGCCTCAGTCCAAATGCGCGCAACAGTTTGCTTTTAAAAAGTAGTATACTAAAGTCCATAGGCAGGCTCTCTGAGGCCAAAAGACTTGAAGATGAGGCTATGTTTTTACCAGAAGCTCACTGGAATGAAACTGCACCGGTTAGATAACAAACAAGGCTCCGATTCCTTGACCCCGCTTGGGTCTATATAGTTCAGGCTAAGAGCAATTTCCTGTCCCGGTTGATTGCTGATTTTACACAATACGCTGCCACCAATCCTCTCTGGGGTGCCTGCACCCACGACCCGCGACACAATCCAGGCAAGAAGATCTGTCCCCTTTTCAAAGCGATAGATAACTTCCCCGATTTATTTGAAATACCTCCATCTGTATGTCCCACCAGTGGTCGGTCTGTCACTGATGCCCAAGGCGCCGCCTATGCTGTGTATCTTAAGTTCCTCTGGAGCAAATAATGTATCGAATAAACTACCATTTCTTAGCCGTGGTGAAATATCAAGTACTTCAATATCTCTTTGCCCGGTAATCTGTATTGCAGAACCTTTATCCAGGTTTGCTCGCCCACCTAGAAAAAATCGACTACTTGCTATAGTACCTTTACTGGTCTTTAGTATATCGCCAATACAAAATGTTTCGCCTACTCGTGCCTTACGGAATTTTTTCTCGCCTTTCTTTTTGATAAATAGCCCATCCTCTGATCCACCTGGTCCAGTAATATCCTCAATAACACCCACTCCCGAGTCATAGTCTTTAAACCTGTCCATACTCTTAAGCCATGCATCCACATTCTGACGGTTGAGCGGCACCGACTCACCCCTCGACCCATCCGTACCCGCAAAATCAACAAGATTCATTGGGTCGGCTGAAACATAGACATACAGATTGTTACTGCTCCCTTCGAATCCGATCGGGTCCTTACGCGTCCAGTGTGCCGTATTGGCGTCATACTCTCTAAGACCAAAGTGTGTCAGCTGTGTCGCGTTATCGTGGAGGCCCCCAGCATAGGCAAATGGCTGGAAATCAGGGCTGCTGTCGCTGGTTATGTTGCCCCAGGCATCGTAGTCAATGCGTTGAGCCACCGCAGCTGTCGCGCTATCCACCACCAGCCGTACACTGCCGAGGTGATCGACAATTAGCATATATCGGCTTACCCCAGCATCGATATAGGCAGGTACATTGGTCCGATCGGAGTAAATATATCGCTGAGTGACATTGTTGGTATTATCGAGACGAGCTACCGGATTCAATGCATCGGCGTATAACCATGCTTCAGCAGTCGTACCATTAACCTGTTTCACTACCCGACGGCTTTGCCCGTCGAGTAAATAATCGATTTGCGTGGTGTCGGGTAAGGTGGTACCGATTAACATACCCTGGGCATCGTACTGGTATTGCGTGATATTGGTGCCCTGGGTTTTCCGGCTGCGTTCGCCCTGGGCATTGTGACTGTAGGTTATACCGGTTTGTGCCGCGATCCGATCCTGTGCATCATAGGTCGCGCCGTTGTCCGTTCGGTTGTCGTTAGTGTCATAGGTATAGGTATTAGTCAGCGTGCCGTTTTGACTCACGGTGCTCAGACGACCGGCCAGGTCATAGGTGTAATCAAAGGTTATGGTCGTTCCCTGAATCGTCTCGATGTTTTGGGTAATGCGCCCGAGTTTGTCGCGGGTGTATTGTGCGTCGTACAGGGTGGTGGCCCCCGCCATAACGGTATGCCCGCTCAGCTCGGCAAATTGGTTGTAGCTATAGGTCTCATTGATGGTATCGAGTGCGGTACCGGTTAATAATCCCGAGGTGGCATCGTAACTCAGAGTCTGTTGGCCGGCCTGGGTAATGTCGTCATCCGCACTGTAGGCATAGGTATAATTCTGGCCGCCAATGGTCAGGGTGGTGACGCGACCCTTGGCATCATAACCATACCCGACACTGCCAGTAATGCCGCCAGTCCAGCTGATCTGGGTCAGCAAATCATTGTTGTAGGTGTGGGTCTGTGTGATTGCGTCAGGTGATGTAATACTGTCGATCAGGCCAGTACTGGCACCGTAGTTGATGGTGTAGTTGCCGTTAGGTTGAATAACGGTTTGCAGGCGACCGGCGCTGTCATAAGTGAGGTTGATGACCACGCCATCGGCGCGGGTGATCCGGCTTAGTTGGCGATCGGGGTTATAGGTATAGGCAACCTGGTTAGTACCACCGCCGCTCACGGCCGGGTATTGTTCTGATGCCAGAAGACCCACGTTGTTATAACTAAAACCATAGGCACTGCGACCAGGTGGAGTCAGGCTGCTGGGGTTGCCAGTAGTGTCATAGCTATAAGCAACTGTGCGTGCATCGGGCAAGGTGACTTGTGATACTCGCCCGATGGCGTCGTAGTCCAAGTCGAGTACCCGGCCTGTGGCATCGGTATCGGTATCAATAAAACCAGCGGTGGTATAGCTGCGTGATCCCTGACGTTGATCGGCACCCGAACCGACGGCGATCGTGGTTGGCAGGTCATCGGCGTTGTAGGTCACGGTTGCTACCGTTCCCAGAGTATCGGTCAGGCTGGCCAGTAC
>Ga0316207_10000307_pt1 | contig 89305 bp, 83 predicted proteins | sample 6weekpyrite_MG_FD_204943 | JGI IMG/M metagenome (GOLD analysis project Ga0316207, IMG submission 204943) | Microbial mat bacterial communities from mineral coupon in-situ incubated in ocean water Damariscotta River, Maine, United States -... | ecosystem: Environmental > Aquatic > Marine >...
AGCGAAGCCCAACAGAAACAGACAATGAAAAACTGTCCCATGCAGGGGATATCGAAATTGCCGATTAACAACATAAACGTATTATTTATTAACTGCAGGGCTACTGATTGCCTGATAGCCTGCTTATACCTGTCCTTTATCCTTCTGACAGGCGGCTGTGCATCCACAGCCAAACCTGTCCCGTCCCCCTTTGCGGATATTCACCTGCATTTTAGCTATACACATGATGAGGTAATTACGCCAAAACAGGCCACCGACATACTCGAAAAAAATAATGTAGTACTGGCGGTTGTTTCAAGCGAACCCTCAGATTATGCGTTAAAACTGGCCAGAAGCGGCACTGGCTGGATTATTCCGTTTGCTTCACCGTATTACAGATCCGGTAACCGCCTGAACTGGTTCACCGATGAAAACCTTGTTACCGAAGTCAGGAAGTTACTCGACAGCGGAGAATATGCCGGTATCGGTGAAGTTCATCTTGTTGCGGGCATAGGGCCGCATCGAGAAAACCCCGTATTTACCGGTTTACTTCAACTTGCACAAGACTACGAACTGCCTTTCCTGATCCACACGGATGCGGGTGACTACCGATACTTCCTGCCGATATGCAAAAAACATCCTGATATTCGCTTTATCTGGGCGCATGCCGGCGGAATTTTTGGACCGGAGGATCTCAGACCTGTAATGCAGGCCTGTGCGAATGTCTGGCTCGACCTGGCGGCGCGTGACCCCTGGCATTATGCTGGACTGGCTGATGCTGAGGGGGAACTTTTCTCCGGATGGAAAGAGTTTATAATTCAATATCAGGATCGCATCATGACAGGCACTGATCCCGTCTGGAATGCATTCCAGATTTATCGCTGGTATGAAGCCGATGAGGGCTGGGATCACTATGAGGATTTTTTACAGTTTCACAGAAACTGGTTAATGAAACTCCCCGCCTCCGTGGAAGAAAAAATACGTTTGACCAATGCACAGCGTTTCTTTTCTCCAGGCGGCCGTATAGATTAAGGAAGCTCTGATTAATTCGTCATTCCGGACGTAGCGAAGCGGAGATCCGGAATCCATGTGTTACGCATCAAGTACTTACTGGATTCCGGCATTCACTCCAAGAGCACTTTGTCACTTTGTTCGGGCGCGCCGGAATGACAATATTGTAATTAATCAGAACTTCCTTAAGCTATTCTTCATTTTTTTCCTGCTGCGCCCTCCATTTTTCATGACACTCCAGGCCACAGAAATGCACCACATAACCCAACGCTTCATCACTCTCTGCTTCGGAAATCGGAATCTCTTTTAAGCATACTTCACAGGATACCCGGCCGCTTTCAGTTGTTTTATCGGGCTTATTCATTTTAGTCTCCTTTCAAAATATGCTGCACATTGATAATGAGAATATGGAAGTATTTAGTTTTCTTAAAATTTTAACGTGACCAGTTTACCCGCAGCATAATATCTTCATCCGTATACTGATAATCCAGTTCTCCCTGATAAGCATGGTGTAATGCATCACCTGTTCCGCGCGCCAGATGCGCATCAGTAAAACTGTATACGGCACCCCCGTTTTTTTCTTCCACCTCCATAATACGCTTTAGCGGATGTTCCTTCTTTTCCCGTTCTTCTACATTACGAATCAGAGACTGAATTTCATCTTTATGTTGCGCATAAAAATCACCACGAATTGTAAGAAACCCGGCCGGCACCCGATCATGAATTCGCTGGCACGCCGGGCACATTGTTTCATAGGCCTCTTCCGGTATATCAGCCCACCGCCAACGCCCTTTATGGTATACCGCTTTGCAAACCGGACAGACAGTGGGTTCTTTCAATTTTATTTTGGAATGATAGGGATCATGCTCCAGCTCCTGTAACAGACGATGATCACCCTGCCGAATAAAATCTGATTTTTTACCTGGACTGGTCATAATATCCTCCTTGCATCTGTCACCACACATTTGTGAGCAGGCTATAGTTAGAGTATATGGCTGAATTATTCATTAATCCATGCCGTTAGATATTAATCGGAAATATGGAAAAAAACGTCATAAACTCTATCTATATTTTATATTCATAAAGACAGAACCGGTGTTAGTGAAAATATAAGATAAACTTTATTTATGTTCATTCTGGGAAAAAACAATGGAAAACAGCACTGGATTTGATATAAAAAATTCGGACCTGACCGAGCAGGGCAGGCGGCGTATCGAATGGGCCTGGCAGGAAATGCCCGTATTACAGCTACTTGGACATCGGTTCACTCAACAACGTCCCCTGGATGGAATCCGCATCAGTGGCTGTCTGCATATTACCACCGAAACAGCGAACCTGGCCCGAACCCTCAAAGAGGCTGGTGCGGAAATTGTACTTTGCGCCAGCAACCCTCTCAGCACGCAGGATGATGTTGCCGCGGCACTGGTTAACCATTATAAAATTCCTGTATACGCCATTCACGGTGAAACAACTGAGCAGTATTATCAACATATCAATGACGCACTTGATCATCAGCCGCTCATCACCATGGATGACGGAGCGGATCTGGTTAGCGAAATTCATAAATCTCGCCCTGAGTTGATCCCGGCAATGCTCGGCGGAACCGAAGAAACCACTACCGGGGTGATTCGCTTGCGGGCGATGGCAGCAGAAGGCGCGTTAAAATTCCCGATCATTGCCGTTAACGATGCCATGACCAAACATCTGTTTGACAATCGCTACGGCACCGGTCAAAGCACACTGGATGGCATAATACGCGCCACCAATGTCCTGCTCGCAGGCAGGACATTCACTGTTGTCGGCTATGGCTGGTGCGGACGGGGTATCGCCATGCGCGCCAAAGGCCATGGCGCAAAAGTAGTGGTGACTGAGGTTGATCCCTTAAGAGCCCTGGAAGCCAGCATGGATGGCTATCAGGTCATGCCACTGATTGAGGCTGCTAAAATATCAGACTTTGTTATTACCGCTACGGGCGATAAACATGTAGTGGACAAACAGCATATGCAAGTGATGAAAGATGGTTGCATCCTGGCAAATTCCGGTCATTTTAATGTTGAGATCAATATCCCGGCGCTTGAATCACTTTCACTAGAAAAACATCGCCCCCGCCCTTCAGTCGATGAATATACCCTCACTGATGGCAGAAAACTTCGCCTGCTGGCAGAAGGCCGGCTGGTCAATCTTGCCGCTGCCGAAGGCCATCCTTCTGCAGTCATGGATATGAGTTTTGCCAATCAGGTCCTGTGTGCCGTTCACCTGGCCAAACTGAAAAACCAGGGCATGCCGACGTTGGCAAACACAGTACACAACGTACCGACCGAGCTTGATCAGGAAGTGGCTCGATTAAAACTTGCCGCAATGGAAATAGACATCGACACACTGACCGAAGAACAGCAAGATTATCTTTCATCCTGGCAGGAAGGCACATTATAAATTAAGGAAACTCTGATTAATTCCGCCGTTCGTGGTGAGCCTGTCGAACCATGAACAGCGAACACAATAAAATCAAACACTTGAAAGCCACACCCTTCGACAGGCTCAGGGCGAACGGAATTAATCAGAGTTTCCTTAACCAACAATATCGGTTCTATATGATGGAATGGCTCTGGAAAATATTACCCACTGGCGTAGTAATCTACATCATACTCAATGCCTATGTCTATTTTATGCAGCCGGGCATGATTTACTTTCCCGATATACCCGGTCGCAAACTTGTTAGCTCGCCAAAAAGTATTGGGCTGGATTACGATAATGTAGAACTAATTACCAATGACGGCACCAGGATACATGGCTGGTTCATTCCAGATAACAGGGCGCCCGACATGCGAAAACAGGCCACCCTGTTATTTTTCCACGGTAACGCCGGCAATATTTCTCACCGCCTGGATTCCATTAAATTGTTTAATAATATTGGTCTGGACATATTGATTATTGATTACCGGGGCTATGGACAAAGCACGGGTAGCCCATCCGAGGCCGGAACCTACCAGGATGCGGAAGCCGCCTGGCATTATCTGACGTCAACTCGCGGCATCAGGGAAAATAGAATTATCGTCTTTGGCCGTTCGCTGGGCGGCTCAGTCGCCGCCTGGCTTGCCAGCCAGCATACGCCGGCCGCCCTGATCATCGAATCCGGCTTTAGTTCCGCACCCTCCATGGGGCAACGCATCTATCCTTTTCTGCCGGTACGTTTACTCAGTCGCTTCCGGTACAATACTAAAGAATATGTCAAAGCAATAAACTGCCCTGTGCTGGTAGCGCATAGTCGTGATGATGACATTATCCCCTACGAAGAAGGTCTGGATATTTTTAGTGCCGCCCACGAACCCAAACAATTTCTGGAAATGCGCGGCAGTCATAATGATGGTTTTATTATTAGTGGTTCAAGTTATATTAATGGCCTTGATTCATTTATTAAAACCAGTCTCAAACATCAGAAGCCAACCAACCAATAGCACGCTCACCTTTTACCCTGATGTCTACGGATGAAATACCCTCAGGGTGCACAGGTGAAGCGAACATGTACGCCTATGGTGGACTGGCATTAGAAACGCGGATTTTGATTACAATTGCAGTATCATTCAACAATATGATGCTTACCAATCAAATGTACCGTGCTTGCCTGGGGGCCTTCATCACCGGCCACTTCCGTAAAGCGAACTTCATCGCCGATTTTCAGCGCATCATAATCACCGTCAACAACACTGTTACGATGAAAATATATTTCACGTCCATCTGCAGTCTTGATCTTGCCGTAATCTTCATATGGCGCCAGTTCTGATATTGTCCCGTGCGGTGGACATTCATGTGTTTTGACTTTTCTGCGTTGTTTTCTGGCAAAGTCCTGTAATTGCCGCCGCGCGGCATTAAATGCATCCCGCACCGTCACATAGGCATCTTCATGGGCATGATGTTGATCTGGTGAACGGCTAACAATAATTTCATCACCCGGCACGGTTACCTCCACCCTGACATGATACAAATTTCCTTTATGATGATGCCCGTGTGGAGCTTCAATCATAACCCTGCAACCCATAATTTGATCATAGAATTCTTCCAGCATGGCAGCTTTTTCACGAACATTTGCTTCCAGCGCGTCGGAATGGGGAATATCACGGAATGTAACCTGTAATGGTATTTTCATAACTACTGCCTCCAATAGTTATTTTAACAAACCTTAAAACTTAACACTCTATGCAATCTAAGGAAACTCTGATTAATTCCGTTCGCCCTGAGCTTATCGAAGGGTGTGGCTTTAAAGTGGTTGATTTTATTGTGTTCGCTGTTCATGGTTCGACAAGCTCACCACGAACGGTGGAATTAATCAGAGCTTCCCTAATTTATTCTGCCTTTTTAATCAGGCTTTCAACCAGATCCATTGGCAAAGGGAATACAATCGTATTGGATCGCTCACCTGCGATTTCAGTCAGTGTTTGCAAATAACGTAATTGCAAAGCCTGGGATTGTTGCGAAAGCATCCTTGCTGCTTCCAGTAACTTCTCGGCCGCCTGCATTTCACCTTCTGCGTGAATAACCTTGGCACGTCGGGTACGCTCGGCTTCTGCCTGTTTGGCAATAGCACGCACCATGCTTTCATTCAGATCAACATGTTTGATTTCGACATTACTGACCTTAATTCCCCAGGCATCGGTTTGCTGATCCAGAATACTTTGCACATCCGTATTCAGTCGCTCACGTTCCGCCAGCATTTCATCCAGCTCATGCTGTCCCAACACAGATCGCAGGGTGGTCTGAGCAAGTTGACTGGTCGCTGCATAAAAGTCCTCAACCTGGATAATCGCCTTGTCAGGTTCAATCACCCGGAAATAAACCACCGCGTTAACCTTTACTGAAACATTGTCACGCGAAATAACATCCTGGCTCGGCACATCCATGACGATAGTACGCAGATCAACCCGAACCATTTGCTGGATGAACGGAATAACAATAATAAAACCCGGGCCCTTGACCTTCCAGAAACGACCCAGCAGGAAAATTACGCCACGCTCATATTCACGCAGGATCCTGATTGCGCTGAACAGAAGCAGTAAAACAAAAAAGCCTAAAATATAAAACGCATACGCGGCCATAGTCATAATTATTTCTCCTCTGTTGTCTTATCCAGCGGTTCAACCTCCAGAGTCAAACCCTTGATCCCGACCACTTTTACCTGCTGGCCTTTGTGTAACGGGACATTGCTAATGGCATTCCAGCTCTCGCTATGAATAGACACTCGGCCCCTGTCCTCAAAGTCAGCCATCACAATGGCAGTGCCGCCGGTCAACTCTTCCAGCCCACTTACCACCGATCGTCGCCGCGCCTTGACCGCAAGGCCAATAACAAAAACAAATATCAGGGCGCTAGTTGCCGAAAAAATTATAATGACTGAAGTATCAATAGCAAAACCGGGAACCTGCGTATCCATAAGAATGATGGAACCAAACACAAAGGCAATAACACCCCCGATACCCAGCATACCAAAACTGGGGGCAAAGGCTTCCCCCACCATTAAGGCAACACCCAGTAATATGAGCGCCATCCCGGCATAGTTGATGGGCAACATCTGGAATGAATACAATGCCAGTAACAGGGAGATGGCGCCGATGGTTCCCGGCGCGATGGCGCCGGGATTGGACAATTCGAAGATCAGTCCGTAAATACCGATCAGCATCAGGATATAGGCAATATTTGGATTGGTTATCACGCTCAAAAGGCGGCTGCGCCAGTCAGGCTCAATTTGTTGAATAACCCGCCCGCCTGTCTGCAGGCTGCGTTTCTGGCCCTGCACGTTAACTTCCCGACCCTCCAGCTGTTTCAGGAGATCAACCATGCTGATAGCGATAATATCAATAACATTCAGTTTCAACGCATCACTTGCCGGCAGACTGGCCGCTTCCCGTACTGCTTTTTCCGCCCAGTCCTGATTCCGTCCATGCAGTTCAGCCAGTCCCCGGATATAGGCCACCGCATCATTAATGGCCTTGTTCTTCATAGCATCATCACTGGCTATGGTTTCTGCCTTGTCATTTTTTTCCTTGTTCTTACTCCCCTTCTTGCCAGCAGCGGTGGGTTGCGGCAAGCCACCTATTTGCACTGGTGTCGCGGCGCCCAGATTGGTGCCCGGCGCCATGGCCGCAATATGGCTGGCATAAAGGATAAAGGTACCGGCACTGGCAGCACGGGCGCCGGTTGGCGCCACATAACTGACAACAGGCACAGAAGAATTGGTAATATTTTTAACGATCCCACGCATGGCGGTATCAAGCCCACCGGGGGTATCCATACGAATCACCACCAGCTCAGCCTTTTGCTCATTTGCCGATTCAAGCGCCCGTTCAATATAATCATCCGTTGCCGGACCAATGGCGCCTTCGATGGTGAGTTGAATAATATGCCCGGCCAGCCTCTCGGCACAAACCGCAGGCCCCATAAAAGCAGCCACTATCAATAGCGGTATGACGAATAATATCCTTGTCAGTCTCGCCATGTTTACAGTTTCCTGTTAATAAACCACCCCGCAGCAAGCTACGGGGTATTAGTTGCAGGTTCGCCTTCAGGCGAACATGTGCGGCTAAAGTCGCACAATAGAACTTGCCGCAAGCAGCGGGGAATTAAACCCTCAGAGGTTAATCCAGTGCTCTATCCATGTGATAATTACGGACAGAGCACTATTTAAGCATAGCTACTGTCCGGCTGCTTTGCGATATAGAAACAGTATTAAGCAGGCTACGTGCTTATGAGACCGCATTTAACAAATTCGATACTGGTGACTATTGGCTTTATTCTTTCGCCCCTGTCCTGGTGGAATGACCCTGTGGTCAATGTACCACTGGGGTATGTATTTGCCTGGCCGTTTTCACTCATCAATGAGCAATTATTTTTGCCTGCATTTATTTTTGGTTACTGGTTAACCAACCTGCTTGGATTTTTGTTGCTCCATTGGGGCAGCGAAGGACTACTTTATCAACACCGAACAACCATCAGCATAAGAAGAAGTCTTGTTGTTTCAGTGATATATTCCATAATTGTCATTCTCATGGTTCTATTCGGCTGGATTGCCCCACCAACAGAATATCTGGACTAAATATTATGCAACACCTCACAATTACAGCACTCGACACCCAGCCCTACGCCAAACAACCGGTGGAAATCGTGGAACGCAAGGGCCTGGGCCACCCCGATACCATCTGTGATGCGCTGGCCGAGGAACTGAGCCGGTCCCTGTGCCAGTTCTATCTCGAACATTTCGGGCTGGTGCTACATTATAATGTCGATAAAGCCCTTTTATGGGGCGGCGCGTCACAACCGGCCTTTGCTGGCGGCAAAATACTGGCCCCAATGGAAATCTTTCTGGCCGGACGCGCCACCTGTGAATACAACGGCACCAGAGTTCCGGTTGAAGAACTAATGCGCGAGAGTTCTTTAAGCTGGCTCGGGTCGAATTTTCACGCCCTTGATCCCGAAAATCATATCAGGCTGCACAGTTTGATTCGCCCAGGTTCTGCTGACCTGGTTGAACTTTATCTGCGCCAGAAAGAAACGGGTATTGCACTGGCCAATGACACGTCCTGTGGTGTGGGCTATGCACCACTGAGTGAACTGGAAACTGTCGTTTTACAGATAGAAAAGAAACTTAACAGCAATGAAATCAAATCATTACACCCGGAAATTGGGGAAGACATTAAAGTCATGGGCAGCCGCCGGGGAAATTCATTTGAACTGACTATCGCCTGTGCCTTTATCGATCGCCATATTTCAGATCTGCAGGACTATTCCGATAAAAAGTCACAACTTGCCTCTCTGGTTGAACAGGAAGCGAAACTGGCAACGAACAAACAACTCATGGTAACCATCAATACAGCCGATAATGTCGCTGCAGAAAGCATCTATTTGACGGTAACCGGCACTTCCGCCGAATCCGGTGACGACGGAGAAGTAGGACGTGGCAACCGTGTCAACGGCTTAATTACCCCCTATCGCCCGATGAACATGGAAGCCGCTGCGGGTAAAAACCCGGTGACCCACGTTGGTAAACTCTACAATATTGTGGCGCAACAGATCGCAGACAGTCTGGTACGGGAAATTGATGAAATAGAGGAAGCCTGTTGCTATCTTCTCAGCCAGATTGGCAGCCCAATCAGTGAACCCAGGGTGGTGGATCTTCGTCTGCAACTTCATGCCGATACTGATATCGAAGCACAGCGTTCATGCATTACGGATATTGTGCAGGACAGGCTGACTAACATCTCCCACATCCAGCAGATGCTTATTGACAGAAAAATTCGTGTTTATTAGTTTTATTCCAGGAACGATTCAATTATCCATGTCAAAAACCCGCCTCCATATCATTAGCATTCTTGTCGGGATTAGCCTTGTTTTACCCTGTGCGGGAATAACACCTGAAATCCCGGAGGAACTTAAAACCAGCGAAGAACTGGAAGCCTGGTTTTACGATGACTCTGATATCAATAGCGAAAGCATTAACGAAGGGGAACTTGTTTTCCTAAGCCCGGAGAAGCCGGAGAGCATCCTGCATTCAAAAAACCGAATCACAGTGACAGCGGAAAGTATAAAAACCGGCTGGGTGGAACTCCGCCAGTGCTATGCGAATCTTGTTCCTGTAAAGGAATCGCAGGTCGCCTATCAATACAGGATCATGCGTGAGCTGAAAATAGTTTCCACATCCCATATTGAAAAAACCTGGGTCGAAGGTAAAACTGTGCAGATGTATAACGTGCAGAACAATGCTGAATTATGCATCACAGCACAGGTTAGAATTTTCTATCGAAACCCGGACAGGAGTTTTACGCTTGTCAGCGGACCATATCATCTTAAATTCCTTGATGGCTATTATCCCTTGCATGTAAGCTTCACTGTCACATATCCAGGTGATCGACTGCGCTTCACGGGAATAGAACCAGAACATCCTCTGGATATGCAACCTATGTTAGCAGCGGGAAAACTAAGTATCGATACCTTTTTTGAAGGTCGTTTGACAATAAAAGTAAATTTCCAGACAGTTGAATAATTATCAATTATTTAGCCGGCCTGTTTTCCCATGTTCCAGAAAACTCTTTACTTATTACCCAGCACAGCCTCAAGCCTGGCGGTGAAGTCTTCTCGATCAAGATACTGTATAACGCGCAAACCTTTGGCCTGAGCTCTGGAAACATTAATCGCATTATCATCAATAAACAGAACCTCTGCAGGCTGCATTTTTAAATCCGCTACCACATCGGTGAACAAAGTCGAATCCTGCTTACCCTTGCCCAGGTAATAGCTGTTGTAGATGTGATCAAAAAAACGACTGAAATGATATTTTTCATCCAGCTCATCCAGCCAGTGTGTCTGATCACTCAAAATGCCTGTTATGTAGCCCTCAGCATGCAGTTTTTTTACGACCTCTATCATCCAGTCTCGCAATACAAAACCATTAAGGATAACTTCAGTCAGGCTGTCGTCATCGCCCCTCAGCCCCGTGCGCTCACGCATCAATGCCCAGAAATCACCTGCACTGCCCCTGCCCAACACGAAGCCTGAATCATATACCGCCTTCATGCCCTGTTCGGGCATAGTTTTCACATCAAGGCCCTGCTCCGAAGCCAGTTTCACCAGACCATTACGAAACCCTTCTTCGGCAAGCACACCGCCAAAATCAAATAGCACGGCGCGTATAGCGGTATCAGACATAACAATCACAGAGACACAGGAAAAAACAAATAATATTTCACATTACTCATCCATATTAATCTCAAAGGTCCCCCAGTTCCATGATTTCAGGATGGGTTTGTTTGACAGAGGAAATAATTCAAACCGCATATCCGGCAGACTCAATATTCCACAGCTATGATTGAATTGCGTGCTGCCAGGATTAATCACCAGAGTTTTTCCAAGTTGTTCGGCAAAAACCTGATGGGTATGCCCAACGATCAGCATATCAGATTTAAAATCCTGCAGGCGTTGCGTCCATTTTTTCTTTTCTTCAGGCACAAGTTCACCGTATTCATCCAGCAGTTTTATTCCATGCCGATTAGCCAGCGGCGGCCTTGCATGAACCATGTACAGGTTTTTTCCTTCAATCGAATATTCTCGCGCAGCAGGCAGTAGCGCAATATAGTCTTCAACCAGTGTTCTATTTTCTTTTGGGATTGATTCAAGATGCCATAGATCATGATTACCAATCACTGTTTGACACTGGTCCTCAATCAGCAGGCCTACCGTCTGTTCCAGTTCACTGCCATAACCTGCAATATCACCGGCACATAGAATAATATCCACCCCTTTATTATTAAACAGCAACAATGCCTCAGCCAATGGCTCGGCATAGGCATGAATATCAGCAATTAAACCAATTTTGGTCGTCATAATTTTTCTGCTGCTGAGCTATAGAAAACGCCGCCTCCCACAGAAAATATAGATGATAGCCGGGCAATTTTATATATGGCGGTACAACGATCCAATTAAAAGACGCAAGCCCCTTGAAATGTCTCAAAACAATAAATATATCTTTATTCAGGACTCAATCTGATTCATCCAGCAGGAGGAAAAGGCCATGCCAGCAGCGCTTACTGATAAACAGATTGCCGAATTTCGCCAGCAACTCAAAGACCGTTATTATGAACTGCGCGAAGAAGTGCGGCAGGAATTATTAAAATCGGATAATGAACAGTATATTGATCTGGCAACACGGGTTCATGATATTGCCGAGGAGTCGGTTGCTGATTTTCTGGTCGATCTCAATCTGGCCAATATCGACAGACACATTAATGAAATTCGTGAAATTGATGCCGCCCTGATTCGCATCGCACAGGGCAATTACGGCAAATGTGCTGACTGTGGCGAAGCTACTTCTGAACAACGTTTAAAAGCCAATCCAACCGCCCGTCGTTGCCATAACTGCCAGGAATTATACGAAAAGCGCTTCGCCCAACCAGGACATGCGAGTCTTTAAATAAACTACCCCGCTGCAAGCGGGGGGGTATTAATGGTAGGTTGGGCAGAGCGATAGCGAAGCCTAACAAATAATTGGGCATTGTTAGGCTTCATTTTATTCAGCCCAACCTACCGTTTCGCTGCAAGCAGAAAATCAGGCAGTTCCAACACAAAAAAAGCCGCTGTAAGCGGCTGATTTTGTCGATAAATTTGGTAGGCGCGATTGGATTCGAACCAACGACCCCCACCATGTCAAGGTGGTGCTCTAACCAACTGAGCTACGCGCCTGTCGTTAATTTGGCCGAAAAGATACCCTATTCAGCCGGCAGATACAATATTAATTTCGGCCTGTTTTGTCCCGTCCCTGCCCCTGTTGTGGCCTCTATCAGAAAAGCTGTTACTGTAGCGTATCAAGGTAACATATGCTGCTCTGCATCTTCGCCTTCTTTTTTAACCGGAATCAGACTGGCGCTGGTAATCTTCAATGCCAACGCCATAGTGCTGGCGATATAGATAGAGGAATAGGTGCCCACAAAAACACCAATCATCAGCGCCAGGGAGAAGGAGTGGATGAGTTCGCCACCGAAGGTGAACATGGCTGCCACCACCAGCAAGGTGGTCACAGAAGTCATCATGGTGCGTGAAATCGTCTGATTCAGCGAACGATTAATCACCTCGGTGGGCGTAACCTTGCGCAGCTTGCGAAAGTTTTCACGAATCCGATCGAATACCACGATGGTGTCATTGAGGGAATAACCAATTACCGCCAGCACCGCCGCCAGCACGGTTAGATCGAAATCCCACTGAAACAGGGCAAAGCAACCGAGGGTGATAATCACGTCGTGCAAGAGTGCGGTAATCGACCCCAGCGCAAAACGATATTCAAACCGCGCCATGACATAAACCAGGATGAAACCCAGGGCTATCAACATCGCCAGGCCGCCATCGTCACGCAGTTCATCGCCCACCTGTGGACCAACAAATTCCTGTCGCCGCATTTTAACTTCGTCATTACTGAGCTCATTCAGCACTTTCAGGACATCATCGCCCAACGCGTTGGCGTTCTGCCCTTCCTGAGGCGCAATCCGCACCAGCACATCCTTCGCCGTGCCAAAGTGCTGCACCACTGCATCCTTGAAGCCAGCTTTCTCCAGCGCATCACGAATAGGTGGTAATTCTACCGCCTGCGGATAGCCCACTTCAATCAGGGTGCCACCGGTAAAATCAAGACCGAAATTCAAGCCCCTCGTTGCCAGTGCACCGATGGAAACCAGGATCATTAAAAGAGAAATAGCAATCGCAATCTTGCGACCACCCATGAAGTCAAAACGGGGTTCTTGTTTGAAAAACTGCATGAATCCTGTCCGCCAAATTTAGATAAAAGTCAGATTGAAAGTTTTTTAATGCGGCGGCCGCCGACAATCAGGTTAATGATCGCCCGTGTACCCATGATAGCCGTAAACATGGAGGTCACGATGCCGATGGAAAGCGTAATCGCAAAGCCCTTGATCGGTCCGGTGCCGAATATATACAGCACAACGGCGGCGATCAGGGTGGTGATATTCGCATCAGCAATGGTGGACAGGGCCTTCTCATAGCCTGCCTGTATACTCGACTGCGGCGTATTACCGTTGCGTAGCTCTTCACGGATACGCTCGAAAATGAGCACATTAGCATCCACCGCCATACCCACGGTCAGCACGATACCGGCAATACCCGGCAGGGTCAGGGTAGCCTGCAACAATGACAGCACGGCGACGATCAGCACCAGGTTCATCACCAGCGCGACATTGGCGACCATACCAAAACCTCGATACCAGACGGCCATAAACACCACCACCATCATCATGCCAATTGCAACCGACAGTGTGCCCTGATCAATATTATCCTGTCCCAGGCTCGGGCCGATGGTGCGTTCTTCAATAATGCGGATAGGCGCCGCCAGTGCGCCTGCGCGCAACAGCAAGGCCAGATTCTGAGACTCTTTAACATTATCCAGGCCGGTGATCTGGAAACGGTTACTAAACACGCCCTGAATAGTGGCAACGTTGATCACTTCCTCAACCTTGCGTGTGGTTACTACTTCCTTACCATCGACTATGCGCGTATCGGCCTTATGTTCGATGAACACCACCGCCATGGGTTTTTTTAAATTTGCCTTGGTGGTCCTGGCCATGCTATGTGCGCCGGCCCCATCCAGGTTAACGCTAACCATCGGACTACCAGAATCATTATCGAAGCCGGAACTCGCATGGGTAATGCGATCACCGGTGATAATCACACGCTTCTTCAGGAGGATGGGATTGCCGTTGCGTTCCCGATAGAGGCGCGAACCCGGCGGCGTGCGTCCTGCCAGGGCATCGGCCACTGAATGCTCGACATCCACCAGTCGAAATTCGAGAGTGGCCGTGGCGCTGAGAATTTTCTTGGCCCGGGCGCTGTCCTGTATCCCTGGCAACTGCACTACGATACGCGAATCACCCTGCTGCTGAATAACAGGCTCAGCCACGCCCAGTTCATTAACTCGGTTACGCAGGGTGGTAACGTTCTGCTGCACCGCATTTTTTTTCAGCTCCTGCAGGGTTTTCTCGCTCATCTTTGCGATGATAAGGTAGGCGCCCTCGGCATCTTTCTCGCGCAGTTCCAGATCACGTGTCTGACTGCGAATGGCATTCTTTGCCCTGTCCCGCAAATCCGCTGTACGGAATTTTAATTTCAGCATGTCGCCCTGCTGGCTAATGGCGAGATAGCGAATTTTCTTGCTCCGCAGCAGCCCCCGGAAATCATTACCGTAACGTTCATAGGCCTGACGGGTAATTGTTTCGGTATCCACTTCCATAAGAAAATGCAGACCACCGCGCAAGTCCAGCCCCAGATACATGGGCAGTGCATTAATGGAATTCAGCCACGCTGGTGAGGCCGGCGCCAGGTTCAGGGCCACGGTGTAGCTATCCCCTAATTGCTTTTGCACCAGGTCAGCCGCCTTGAGCTGCTCTTCCACACTACTAAACCGAATCAACAAGCCCTTGTCGTCCAGCTCTGTGCTGCGATAAGGAATCGCTTTTGAATCCAGCAAGCTTCGGATCTGAGCCTCAGTTCCCGTGTCGACACTCGTCGTCCGGGTCGCAGAAATCTGCAGCGCCGGATCCGATCCATAGATGTTCGGCAGCGCGTATATTCCGCCGACAACAACGATTAACAGAATAAGTAGATACTTCCAGGCCGGATATTGATTCAACATGTTGCCATCTTCCAACGCGTCATCCAGCGACTTTTCAGGCCGCTGGACACACGATTATTATTTTTACAAAAACTTGAACAGGAACGAACAGGATTTATTTGGCTATCGCCTTGATCGTACCCTTGGGCAGCACGGTCGCCACGGCCTGCTTCTGCAATCTGACCGTGACGTTGTCGCCGAGTTCAACCGTGAGGTATTCCTCGCCCACCTCGGTGATCTTGCCCAGCAGGCCGCCATTGGTCACGATCTCGTCACCCTTGCCCATTGCCGCCACCATATTGCGGTGCTCCTTGGCTTTTTTCTGTTGCGGACGAATCAGCAGGAAATAGAAAATGACGAGCATGCCGCCAAAGAAGATCAGGGAAGACATAGGGTCGCCCTGTGCAGCGGGTGCGCCTTCCGCCATTGCATCAGTGATAAAAAAACTCATTTAGACAGATTCCTTAATCAATCAAAGAAAACGAAAATTTCCGCCGGCAGGCAAATCCTGCCGTACGGCCTGTTCAGGCTGGCGATAATCTAACCGCCTTCCCGATTTTTGCGCGCCATTATGACACAGCCGGAGCCGATTGGTCGCGCATGGCGTAAAATTCCCGCACGAAATTTTCCAGCCGATTTTCGGCGATCGCCGCCCGCAGTCCCTGCATCACCGTCTGGTAGTAATGCAGGTTATGGATCGTGTTCAGACGCGCCCCCAGAATCTCTCCGGCCCGGTCCAGATGACGTAAATAAGCACGGCTGTAATTTTTGCAGGTATAGCAGTCACAATTTTCATCCACAGGCCCGGTATCGTGGGCATGACAGGCATTGCGAATACGCAGCATACCGGTCGAGGTGAACAAATAACCGTTGCGCGCATTGCGGGTAGGCATCACGCAGTCGAACATATCGATGCCCCGGCGCACGCCTTCCACCAGGTCCTCAGGCGTGCCCACTCCCATCAGGTAGCGCGGCCTGTCCGCCAGCAACAGGGGCTGCAGATGATTAAGCACCCTGTGCATTTCCTGCTTGGGCTCCCCCACTGACAGGCCGCCGATGGCGTAACCATCAAAGCCAATATCAACCAGACCGGCCATAGATTCGGCTCGCAATTCTGGATACATGCCCCCCTGAACGATGCCAAACAGCGCCGCCGGATTATCCGCATGCGCGAGCTTGCAGCGCGCGGCCCAGCGCAGCGACAGCTGCATGGATGCGCGCGCCTGTTCTTCGGTCGCCGGATAGGGTGTGCATTCATCGAAAATCATGACGATATCCGCCCCCAGATCACGCTGCACCTGCATGGATTCTTCCGGGCCGAGAAAAATCCTGTCGCCATTGACCGGTGAGCGGAAATGCACCCCCTCCTCGGTAATCTTCGCCGCTACCGAACCGTCACCCCGCGCCCCTGGTCGCTTCTGCGCTTCCGCACCCAGCGACCAGACCTGAAAACCACCGGAATCGGTGAGAATCGGCCCATCCCAGTGCATGAAATCGTGCAGATCACCATGTTCACGAATGATCTCCGTGCCCGGACGCAGCATCAGGTGAAAGGTGTTACCAAGAATGATCTCCGACCCCAGCTCACGCAACTCCTCCGGAGTCATGGCCTTGACCGTGCCATAGGTGCCCACCGGCATAAAGGCCGGGGTTTGCACCGTACCGCGATCAAACGTCAGCTGGCCGCGCCGCGCCGCGCCCTCAGTATTAAATAGTTCAAATTTCATTTTAAAAACCCGGTAGCGAGTAGCTGGTGGCTAGTAGCTGGTAAACCACTAGCCACTAGCTACCTGTTTAGAAAGAAACATCGCATCCCCATAACTGAAAAACCGATAGCCCTGCTCCACCGCATGCCGATAGGCGCGCATAATATTCTCGTGACCTGAAAATGCGCTGACCAGCATCAACAGGGTGGATTCAGGCAGGTGGAAATTGGTGATCAAGGCATCCACCACCTTGAATTCAAAACCGGGGGTAATGAAAATATCTGTATCGCCGGAAAAGGGTCGAAGTTCGCCGGACAGGGCCGCGCTTTCCAGGCTACGCACGCTGGTCGTGCCCACGGCAATCACCCGCCCGCCCCGCGCCCGGGTTTCCTGCACCTGCGTGCAGACAGCTTCGCTGACGTCCAGCCATTCTGCGTGCATGTGATGTTCTGCGATATTCTCCACCCGCACCGGCTGGAACGTGCCCGCACCCACATGCAGGGTGACCCAGGCGCTGGCAATCCCCTGCTGGCGCAGTCTAGCCAGCATAAGGTTGTCAAAATGCAAACCTGCGGTGGGTGCGGCTACCGCCCCTTCGCGCCGGGCATAGACGGTCTGATAACGCTCCCGATCAAAATCCTGCTCGTCCTGCCGTTTTATATAAGGTGGCAAAGGCATATGCCCAAGCTCATCCAGGATCGCCATGACGTTACGATCAGCGTCCGTACAGTCGCGAAAACACAGCTCGAACAGATCCCCAGCCCGACCCTGTACTTCGGCCTCAACGGTCTCCGACAGCAGTAAGTGACTTCCCGCTTTGGGCGACTTGCTCGCACGCACATGCGCCAGCACCCGCTGACTGTCCAGCACCCGCTCCACCAGCACCTCCACCTGACCGCCGGTTTGCTTACGTCCATAGAGCCGCGCCGGGATCACCCGCGTATCATTCATCACCAGCAGATCGCCCGGGCGCAACAGTGATGGAAGATCGGTAAACTGCCGATCCATCAGGGCGCCGCTATCGCCTTCCAGGCACAACAGGCGACTGGCCGCCCGCTCCGGCGTCGGATACTGGGCGATCAGCGCCTCGGGCAGATCATAATGGAAATCACTGAGCTTCATGGGGGGCGCAGAATAGCAGATTGGGGAACAAATTTTTACTTTTGCACCCGCGCCTGAACAGTCACGGCGGATTTTTAGCTCAGGCCTTTTACAAGCCTCCCCCGCCTCTCTATAATACGCCGCTTGTTGGCAATGGCTGAGTGGCGGAATTGGTAGACGCGCTGCACTCAAAATGCAGTTCCTTCGGGAGTGCCGGTTCGATTCCGGCCTCAGCTACCATCAACAATCATTGTCGCCCAACAGCAGTATGCCACTCATGTTCGGGCACGCTCAGAAGCAGACACAGCCTTTTCCGTATCCGCCCATGATCATTTATTTTCCCATATCATACAGGTAGCATTTCCGGTATCGTCCAGATAGCCGTTTCACCTGCCTACATCGCAATTTAAACAAACCAGTGCAAGACCCGGTATAATAACGGGTTTGGACAACAACCAGATTTGAAAAAACCATGAAAGCAGCCAGCGCGTCTTCAAAAAAACCCAGAGCCACCGACCTGAGTAAAAAAACCGGTCTGAAAAGCGCCGATGACAAAGCCCTGCGTTCCAGGGTCAAACTCTTCGGTAATATTCTCGGACGCATCCTGCATGCACATGCCGGCAAACAGGTCTTCGATGCGGTCGAAACCCTGCGTCGCGGCCATATCAGCCTGCGAAAAGCCGAAAATTCCCGTAAACGTCAAACCCTGGCCAAACTGATCGAATCACTGGATGCGAAAACGCTCGAACATGTCGTGCGGGCTTTCAGCATCTATTTCAGTCTGGTCAATATTGCCGAAGAAGCCTGGCAGCACAAACAGCGGCGACGCATCGCCGGGCGCAATGGCCCGAGCTGGAAAGGCGCCTTCAACACCACCCTGCGCGAATTGCACAAGCAGAATATCAATGCCGTACAGGTGCAACGGCTGCTGGACAATCTGGCCTATATTCCGGTCTTTACCGCGCATCCCACCGAAGCCAAACGCCGCTCGGTGATGGAAGCGCTGCGACGGATTTTCGTCATCAGCGAAGAACTGGATGCCGGCCGTCCGACCCAGTTTCAGAAAGATGAAATCATCGAACGTCTGGAACGCCACATCCAGATCCTCTACAAAACCAATGAAATGCGCATCCAGAAACCCGAGGTCGTCGATGAAGTGAAACAGGGGCTGTATTATTTTCGTGAATGCCTGTTCCAGGCGGTTCCCGATACCTATCGCAACCTCGAAAAAGCCATCACCCGCACGTATGGCGCTGACAATGCTGATCACGGCATCAAGGTACCCAGTTTTATTCAGTTTGGCTCATGGATTGGCGGCGATCGTGACGGTAATCCCTTCGTTAAACCCGGCACCACTATTACCGCCCTGCGCCTGCAGGCTGTTGAGGTCGTGCGGGAATATTATCGCCGGGTGGAAGCCCTGCTGCGAGTGCTGACGCATTCTACCGAATTCTGCCGGCCCAGCGACGCCATGCTGCTAAGCCTGGAGCGCGACGAAAAAGAACTTGCGCAGCTGTTTGCCGAGCATCCCGAACGCTTTCGTCAGGAGCCCTACCGACGCAAGCTGTTCATGATGGCCGAGCGCCTGCGTAACAACCTGGCCTGCTTTAAAGCGCGTCTGGAAGAGCAGGAGCAGGAACGCGGCTGTGGCTACCCCAATGAACAGGGCCTGTTGCAGGATCTCTATCTTATCCGCGACTCACTTATCAGCCATGATGACGCCATTGTCGCCGCCGGTGACTTGCAGGATCTGATCCGGCTGGTAGAAACCTTTGGTTTCTATCTCTCCCATCTGGATGTTCGCCAGGAATCCACCATCCACTCCGAAACCGTGGCCGAAATTGTTGCCCAGATCGATAACTGCGATTATGCGGCGCTGGATGAAAATGCCCGTCTGGATTACCTGAGCAGCAAACTGGCCTCGGAAACCATACCCTCGCCTGACCGCTCACAACTGAGCGAACGGGCGCGAGAAACGCTGGAGCTGCCTGAAGTCATGGCCGCTATGCGTGAGGAAATCAGCCCTGATGCCTTTGGCGCCTATGTCATTTCCATGACCCATGAGGCCAGCCATGTTATGGAGGTTATGTTCCTGGCCTGGCTGGCGGGGCTGGCCGGTTACCGTGACAATGAATGGTTCTGCCATATCCGGATCTCGCCTCTGTTCGAGACCATTGATGATCTGGCCCATATCGAGCCGGTCATGAGTCGCCTGCTGGACAACCCCACCTATGCCGCGTTGCTAAAAGCGTCCGGCAACACACAGGAAGTGATGCTCGGCTATTCCGATTCCTGTAAGGATGGCGGTATTCTCGCTTCGGCCTGGAACCTGTATCAGGCCCAGCAACAGATCACCGCTCTGACCCAGGCGCGCGGCATCAAACTGCGCATGTTCCACGGCCGCGGCGGCACCGTCGGCCGTGGCGGCGGCCCCACCCATGACGCCATTCTGTCTCAGCCCGCCGGCACTGTGCATGGTGAAATCAAGTTCACCGAACAGGGTGAAGTGCTGTCCTATAAATACAGTAATACAGAAACTGCCAGCTATGAGCTGGGCATGGGCATTACCGGCCTGCTCAAAGCCAGCCGCAACCTGATCAGCAAGCCGGAACCGGACAACCAGGAGCATCTGGATGTCATGGCCCAGCTGGCCGCCAGCGGTGAGGCGCAGTACCGCGAACTCACGGACAACACGCCGGGCTTCCTGGATTATTTCTATGAGGCCACCCCGGTATCTGAGATTGCCCTGCTGAATATCGGTTCACGGCCCTCACACCGCAACAAAACAGATCGTTCAAAAACCTCGGTGCGCGCCATCGGCTGGGTATTTGGCTGGGCGCAGTCGCGTCATACCATGCCGGCCTGGTACGGAATCGGCACCGCACTTGAGACATGGGCCAAAAGCGATCCTGACAATCTTGAAAAACTGCAGCAAATGTATCGGGCCTGGCCGTTTTTCCGCGCCCTGCTTTCCAACACCCAGATGGCCCTGTTCAAGGCCGACATGCGCATCGCCAAAGCCTATGCCGGCCTCTGCCTGGATCAAAAATCCGCGAAAAATGTCTACAATATGATTAACAGGGAATACGATCGCACCCGCGGCCGGACACTTGAGGTCGCCGGACAGGATGAACTCATGGCCGACACGCCCCATCTGGCCCTGTCGCTGACCCGCCGCAATCCTTACCTTGATCCACTCAACCAGATCCAGCTTACGCTGCTCAAACGTTTCCGTGATGAAAGCCTGGACGAGGAAAGCCGCAACCTCTGGCTAACGCCGCTGTTACGCAGCATCAACGCGATTGCCGCCGGGATGCGGAATACGGGGTGAAGAGTGGATTGATGGGTTTCGCTTCGCTCTACCCATCCTACAATGCGTAATATTATTATCAAGGCAGGATGGGTAGAGCGAAGCGAAACCCATCAACCTGAAAATACGTGTTCCTAATACCAGATCGCTGTGTGTGTTCCACGTTCGTGTGGAACAGAAAACCACTATATTTAGCGTGGTCTGTCCTTCGACAAGCTCAGGACGAACGGTGATTTAATTCAGATGTACATTAAAAGTGAACTGGTATTTGGAACGCCTGTTTAGGCCACCTGTACCGGTATGGTATTGCGGGTGTGGGTGATCTGGTTGTACTCGTCCAGATAAACGAGCTTGGGTTTGAAGCTGGCCAGCTCCTGCTGGTTCAGGCCTACATAGGCGCAGATGATTACGATGTCGCCGGGATCGGCCTTGTGCGCCGCTGCGCCATTGACCGAAATAATACCGGAACCGTCTTCAGCGCGAATCGCATACGTGGTAAAGCGTTCGCCGTTACTGGCATTGTAGATTTCAATCTGTTCGTACTCACGGATACCGGAAACTTCCAGCAGATGCCCGTCAATCGCACAGGAGCCTTCGTATTCCAGTTCGGAATGGGTGACGCGGGCGCGGTGCAGCTTGGCTTTGAGCATGGTGGTCAACATGAAGCGGGTATCCCCTTAGTACCTTAATGTTTAATTTTAGCATGAAGACCGGCGAGGCTACACCCTCAGATTATCAATCAGACGGGTATGCCCGAGGCGGGCCGCCGCCAGAATTACCATTTTCTGTGTGGGGTCATTAACATCAGACAGGCTATCCGCATCACGAATGGCCACATACTCCGGTTCAAAACCCAGCTGCTGCAGTTGCTCCGTCGCAGCCTGCTCCAGCGCGGCGTAATCACTGTTTCCATTCAGTAGTATTTCCCGAATACCTTGCAGTTGCCGGTAGAGTTGCGGGGCAATCTCGCGTTCATCCCTGCTCAGGCGCTGGTTGCGCGAACTCATGGCCAGACCGTCAGATTCGCGCACCGTCGGCAATCCCATAATCGTGATCGGTATGTTCAGGTCTGCCACCAGTCGGCGGATGATCAGCATTTGCTGGAAATCTTTTTCGCCGAACACAGCCAGATCCGGCTGAACACAGTTGAACAGTTTGGTTACGACCGTGGCCACACCGACAAAGTGCCCGGGCCGGGCCGCACCTTCCAGGATATCGCTCAGGCCTGCGACCTCGACCCGCGTTAGTGCTTCACGACCATGCGGATAGAGACTGCTTTCGTCAGGGTTAAATAGAGCATCGACGCCGATACTTTTCAGCTGCGCAATATCAGCCTCAGGTGTGCGCGGATAGGCGGCCAGATCGTTTTGTTGATCAAACTGCAGGGGGTTAACAAAAATACTGACGAGCACACGATCACAGTGCCGGGCAGCCTCTTCCAGCAACGCCAGATGTCCCACATGCAGGTTACCCATGGTCGGCACAAAACCAATCCGCAAACCGGCTTCCCGCCAGCCCCGAATAAGCGTGCGCAGTTCATCAATACTCGCTACTGTCTTCATCGCTGTCTGGACAGGCATAAATGACAAAACTCTGTTCACCCTTATCAATCTCACTGAGCGGCACGACCACGTTGCCGCCCATATGGGGCGCACTGTTGCGCGCCAGCGTTTCCAGTTCCTGCTGGACTTTCTTCTCATCGCGAGCAAAGGTCGCCACATCCGCTTTCACAGATACAGTCGTGCTGCCTACTTTTTTGCACTTCACCACTTCATCGGCCGAAGCAATACGCACCGTATCCGCCCCCTGCTTCAGTTCCACCCAGGTACAGGCCGATATGATTAAGAATGAGAATAGAATCAATACTATTTTGCTTATTTTCATGATGCATACCTTGCTGTTGTTAAACCCTGAAAGCTGATTGTACACACATTAGAAGCCCGCTCGGAAACTAAATAGCTGTTCCAAATACCAGTACACTTTAGGTATTACCGTTCGTCCTGAGCCTGTCGAAGGACAAGCAGATTAAGCACTCTATTCACAGTATTTCCACGCTCATGGTTCGACAAGGCTCTCCTGAGCGAAGCCGAAGGGCTCACCACGAACGTGGAAATTCACAAGTGATCTGGTATTTGGAACGCCTATTTAGCCGGGAAAATAAAAAAACCCGTGCTCCAACCTGCCAGACCAGAAACACGGGTTCGTCAATCAGCGAGAATTTATTTGCCGGTAAACGTCCAGCCATCCGTTGCCGGCAGTCTCGGCATGGGCTGAGCCGGAAATTCACCGCTCAGGGCATTAAGAAATGCCGCCAGTTCTTCTACCTGAGTGTGGTTCAGTTTTTTATCCAGCTGGGTGCGAGCCATGACCCGTATTGCTTCTTCCAGCGTATCCACTTTGCCATTATGGAAATAAGGTGCAGTCAGCGCGATATTACGCAAGGTCGGCACCTTCCACTCATGTTTGTCGCCACGGCCCTTGTCAGCCATTAAATCGTATTTTTTTACGTATTCATTTTTGCTGTAGGTCGGAAATTTCATAAAAAATCCGGTACCGGGCGCCATGGCTGGACCACTGAAAGCCGGCCCCATGTGACAACCGCTGCAACCCAGATCTGCAAACGCCTTCATGCCTTTTACCTGCTGTGCAGTCATGGCGCTTTTATCCCCTTTGACGTAGCGATCATAGGGACTATTCGGCGTAATCAGGCTACGCTCATAGGCGGCGATAGCTTTGGCCAGGTTATCAATGGTTACCGCATCCTTACCGCCAAAGGCTTTCTTGAACATAGGCGCGTAACCCTTGATCGCGCGAATACGATTAATGGCTACGCTATGATCCTTGATGCCCATTTCAATCGGATTGGTAATCGGACCCAGCGCCTGCTCTTCCAGCGATTTGGCGCGTCCATCCCAGAATTGCGAAGAATTAAAGGCCGCATTCCAGACCGTCGGCGCACTGCGACCACCGGTCTTGCCATGCACGCCCATCGATACAGGTCGGTTGTCTTCTCCACCCAGCATAACGTTATGACAACTGTTACAGGACACGGTCCCGGTCGAAGACAGACGCGGATCAAAGAAAAGACTACGACCCAGTTCAATTTTTGCAGGTGTGGTTGGGTTATCAGCCGGCACAGGCGCTTTTTCCGGTAAAGCTTCCCACTGCGCCATTACCTGTGATGACGCGCTCAAAATAGCGACAAAGCTCAGTAAAAGCTGGAATCTGGTCTTGGACATGGAATCCTCCGATTGCTATATTAGGAACTGCTAACTAACGAATTAGAATGATTCTAAATTAAAAACCGACAAATATCAAGGGAATACTTTAGCAGCTTTTACTGCAGTACCCTGCTCACGCTCTAAACAATATAGCAGTATTTATCGGAACATGTTTTCCCGACACGGCTACAGGGAATTTATTAAGCACTATTTAAGCATGCCCGTGTAAGCTAGGCTTAACCATCCAAATGGAATCTATGATGAGCATCATCAAACTCTGGTCCCGCAGCAAACAAACCGATCGCTTTGAAATATTACTCAGGCCATTCATCCCTTTTCTATATAAGCTGGCCTGGCGCTTTACCCGCACCCAGGCGGATGCCGAGGATCTTGTCCAGGATCTGTTAAGTAAACTCTATCCCCGTCTGGATGAGCTGGAGAAAATAGAAAACCTTCGGGCCTGGCTGGCCAGGGTCCTGTACCGCCAGTATGTTGACAGGCTGCGCCTGCAATCCCGCAGCCCCGTTGATATTGCCTACACGGGTATGGATTCGGATGATGAACAGGAAATTCCCACTTCCACCCGGCCGGAGCAGGAACAGGCACAACTCATGGTCCAGATTGAACGTTTGCTTCCTCGACTTAATGACGACCAACGTCTACTGCTTATCCTGCATGATGTGGAAGGCTATACCCTTACTGAAATACAGGATATAACCGAAACCCCGATCGGCACTCTGAAATCCCGCCTCAACCGCGCCAGAAAAAAATTACGCGACCTGATGGAACCTTTTTCCGCAAGCGAACGTGTTAATCAAGTGAAAGGGTCAAAACCATGAACTGTCACGACATACATAATCATTGTGATACTTATCTCGACCACGAGATGAGTGATACGCAAAAACGCGCACTGGAAGCGCATCTCGAATCCTGCCCTGCATGCCGACACTATATGCAGCAGGCGCAGGACATTCGTGATGCACTGACAAAGCTCCAGGCGCCGGCCATGCGCCCCGATTTTGCTGTCCAGGCTTTCAACAAAGTCCGACAGCAGAACACAGCCGTTGCAGGATCAAAACGGTTTACGGGCACAGGACTGGCGCTGGCTGCAAGTTTAGCGTTAGCAGGCATCGTCGGCGTATTCATATATCAACCCAACTCAATGGAACCACAACCAGAACCGAATGCCATTCAAATCAGTATGCAACAGCCAAAGAGTATCAGTGTTGTTTTCAATGCCAAAGAAGATCTTGATCAGGTCACCATCAGCATTGAACTGTCTGACAATCTTGCACTTGATGGCTATGCCGGCAAAAGGACGGTTTCCTGGAACACACCGTTGCAGAAGGGTAAAAATATGTTATCGCTGCCGATTATTGCGACACAGTCAGGAAATGGTACGGTGATCGCCCGGCTCAGGCTTGGTGATCAGGACAAAACCTTCCGTATCCATGTGGATGTCAGACAGAATGGTTCGACTCAAATCAAAACAATAGCCCCCACAACCTTGTTTAACTCTGTTTGAGGAGAAATACCATGAAAAATATGACAACTTACTGCTTATTGCTCGGCGCAAGCCTGTCCATGCCACTTTCCGTCATGGCTGCCCCGGATCTCGACGATGTTACCATTGACGTTATTGACATTGATGATACGCATACCGATGAAATCATGAAACACATCGACCTGCCTGATGTTACCGAGCATGCCAGTCATGACGATCGTGATCATAATAGAAAAGATACTGATCGCAATGACAACTCCGAGAATGACCGAGACATGGATAGCGAACAGGAACGTGAACACGAAATGGATCGCGAGAATGAAATGGAACAGGAACGTGAAATGGAGCAGGAGCGCGAAATAGAACGTGAAACCGAAAGGGAGCAGGAACGCGATCAGGAAATTGACCGTGATGGTGATCACGGCATGAACTCTGACGGTGAACATGCTGATTGATCATATCGGCTAACCAGCATGGAGGAGTTCGTATTCTGAGCTCCTCCACTTTTCCAAACACATAAAAAATTAATTTAGCGTAATGGAGCAATAAAGAAATGTTAAGCACACCTCCTCCTTCCCGATTCAGCATGCTACTGGGATTTTTTATTCTACTCCTTCCTGCAGTAACAATGGCCAGTGTAAGTAAAGATTTTGACCGGGGTGTAGCCTATTTCAAACAGGCCAAATACAACAAGGCTATAAAGGCCTTTGAACAGGCCAGGAGAAAAGGCCTGAAAAAACCAGCCCTCTATTACAACCTTGGCGCCAGCTATTTCAAAACCGGAAATTATGACAAAGCCGAATATAATTTCAACCGGTTACTGAAAATCAAAAAGATGAAATCCCTGGCTGAATACAATCTTGGGCTTGTCGCACTCAGAAAAAATGATCAAAAAACAGCAAAGAAGTGGTTTAACAAATCACGTTCCAGCACAAACAGGAAAATTTCAACGCTGTCTAACCGACAACTGGAGAAACTCTCGCCCAAAAAACGTAGCCGCACTATGAAAAAATGGTATAACTACGCCAGCCTGAGTCTTGGCTATAACAGCAATATCAAACTGATCCCGGCTGAAATCGCCACCGATACCAGCGATACATTCATGGAACTCTACGCCTCGACTAGCGGCATCCTCAGCGGTAACTATACAAATGGCGTCAGCCTTGATGCCTTTGCCTATTCCCTGGATTACGCCAATGTTGACAGCTATGATGAAAAACAGGCGCAACTCGGCATTTACAAAAATAAAAAATATGAGGCATGGCGAACTCGTATCGGCGGCTATTTCGAACGCAGCACCTTTGGTAGCGATCCTTACCAGCAAGTAATAGGCTTTGAAGCAAAAGGCAAGCGGCGTTTACAGAAAACGGATCAAGTGTCTTTACGCTACCGTTATAACAATATAAAAAGCCTGTTCAATGCATATAACTATTTACAAGGTTGGCGTCAGCAATTTCGCGCTGAATATCGGGATTATACCGCTGCAGATTCAAAAAGAATCTACTATGAACTGGAACTCAATGATCGCGAGAACCTTGTCAGCCGCAACTACTCACCAACCCGACACAAGATACAGGCAGTCTATCGTTACAATTTTTCAAAGAACTGGCGTGTTGGGGGCGAATTTAGCTATCGATACAGTAAATATCAGCCAACTGCAACACAGAACAGGCAGGATGATCGTCTGCGCGCAGCCGTTAAGGCGACATACAAGCTAAGCAAACAATGGAAGATTAATGGCAGTTATCAACGTACGGATAACAGTTCAACAGACACTCTCTATAGCTATACTCAAAATTTTTACTATGTCAGTGTAGGCGCCAGCTTTTAACTAATAAATGTTTCAAACGGTGGGTGTCCAGGATATGAATAAACTACCCCGCCGCAGGCGGACGGGGTATTAATTGTAGGTTGGGCTGAGTAAAACGAAGCCCAACAGAGCCTCATTCGATATTCTGTTGGGCAACCGAAGGAAGTGCCTGTGGTGCTTCGTTTTACTCAGCACATCCTGCGAAAATTTGAAACCGGCCCGCAAAAAGTGGACAGGAATTCGGAACTTCTATTAGACACCACAGGAACCCGTGTCCCAGCGGAAATAGCGAGCATGAATTTTTTTGTGCAGCAGCACACCGATATAAATACCCACAAGCGTCAATATCGCCGCAAGTTTACCCGAACCCAGTTGCACAAAAACCAGGCTAGGGCAGGCGCCGGAAATTGCCCAACCAAAGCCGAACAACATGCTGCCAGGGATCGTACCGGGCTGGAAAAATTTTTGCTGCCTGGGAATTTTCTTTGAAAACGGCGCCAGTATCAGCATCGACAGAACAACGGCGCCGGCAAACGAAAATAGCATACGGAGATCTGAAAAAGTAAACATCCTGTGCAGTTCATCGTAATTGGCAAAGCCAATACGCGCAACCACAAAGCCCATGCTTAAGCCCAGAAAACCATAAAACAGATATTGCTTCAATACAGGTCTCATCTCACTGTTGCCTCCATTAAAAACGACAACAGTATGGCGCTGCTCATAAATGTCGCGGTTGCCACCAGACTGGCGGGAATCAACCTGGCGCAACCACTCAGGCCATGCCCCGAAGTACAGCCACCCGCCATCTGTGTACCGAATCCAACCATAACCCCTCCAAATAGCAGGGCCAGCCATACCTCCCAGTCATCACCAAATATTTGTGAATGTATGGGGCTCAGGGTTAATTCAAATTTAAAATTACCGGAAACCATGGCGGCAAGAAAACCACCGACAAACATGGACAACAGAAAAACCAGGTGCACCGTCCAGGGGGTATGCTGTTCCGGTTTTGCGGCAGACTGCGTCGGCGCATCAATGCCTGGCTCATCATTCAGATCCTCAAGTGAGGATTCACCAAATTCAGCCAGCGTTTCCGCCAACAACGCATCCTCTATATCACCCCTGTCTTCCACCAGTGATTTTAATTCTGCAGCGCGTTCCTGATCATCCTTCCAGCCGACTATCTTTGCCCAACTGCCTGAAACTCCCAGCAAACGCCCAACCAGAAAAAAGTTAAGCACGCTGACAGCAGCCAGACCAACCGCACCCAGCCACCAGGGCCAATATTCCAGCATTTGCTATAACCTCTTTATCATTAATGTTGTTTAATCAACCAGACTATTCAGGCAAACGGATTAAGTTTCTTTAAAAAGCTGGTCACCACAGAAACAGATGGTTCATCCTCTTTGTTGATATCTTCCTGCTGCACCTCATATTCTTCGGCTGTCATTTTTAACTGTGCCTTTTCAATGACTCTGGCGCAATCATCAAAACCCGAACGCAGAGCAATATCCAGTGCGGTTTCCCCTTTGAGATTTTTCGCATGCGGGTTGCAGCCATGTTCCAGCATGATTTCTGTCAATTCGACATTGCCAACGCTGGCTGAAGCCATCAGCGGTGTCATGCCATCAGTGCTCATCACCCGTTCTGACGGCAAACCGGTTTTCAGCATGGATTTCACCATCGGCACTCGCTGTTTGAGAATAGCATTGAACAATGCTGCAGCTGACATCTGTTCCTTGCTGCGCTGCTTGACCCTGCGTCCATTTGGCAGCAGGGTCAGGGGAACCGACTTGCCTTCAAGCGCAAGCTGGTAACGCGCACACTGCTCATATTCACCAATGCAGTAACGCTGTTTCCACAACCGCAAAGACGGCTCCATGGCAAACTGCGCATATAATTGACAATCCTTACTGTGAGTACAATCCACTTCAATATCCTTAAAAAAAATAACACATAAAACAAATTAAATCGCTTTCAGGTATAATTCCACGCAGCTTGCTGCAAAGTAGTTTATTACTAACCTGCGTAAAAAAAACCTGGTCTCCCTGAAATAATATCGACACTATCAGGGATGACTTTAAAAGCATTCTCATACTAGATCGTTTTTTTCATGCTGAATAGCGCTTAAGACGTTATTTATCAAACGGCGTAACTGGCGAAATACCCTGGAGAAATAGTTCGACAGGCAATGAAATTATGAAAACACGTATCGCAAGCCTGAAACATTAGAAAATTATGCTTTTCTAATGCTTAAGCGTACATACTGCCCGCAACTGGAATAAACTACCCCGCCGCAAGCGGACGGGGTATCAATTGTAGATTGGGTTGAATAAAATGAAGCCCAACAGAATATCGAACCAGGCTCTGTTGGGCTTCATTTTATTCAACCCAACCTACCGTTTCGCTGCAAGCAGCGGAGAATTAACCGCCCAGAGATTAAATCCTCGAGGTAAAAAACTACGGCTTTATCAGGCGCTGGATGTCTTTCAGCTTGCGCACCCAGGGTGACCATTTGCGCAGATCCTTTGGCAGGGTCGCAATCGCCGCATTGGCTTCCCCAACAGAGGGGTAGGCGCCGTACACAAGCGCATACCAGTCTTCACCCTGACGCCGGTTGACATAGTAGCCTGCTGTCCCCTGTAAGCGATTTTCATTATAATATTTTTCAATCAGCTTGCGATTGGTACTGCTGGCCAGTTGCAGGGTATAGTAGTTGGCCTTCTGCGCCCTTATCCACTCCTGTGGCGTCTGCGCCACCAGCGTGCGCTGATCACCCGCGGGTTTAATTGCCACCTGAATCGTATTGTAGGCCTCCACCAATTTATAGCGTGATGCTTTCTCGAACAGGGCGCGCGCCTCAAAAGGATTGGCCGGCATACCCATACCTTTTTGTTCCATAATTCCCAGATTAAACAGCGCAACCGGATCATTATTTTTTGCCAGCTGCAGATAGAGCATACGGGCGCGGATATAATTACCATTTTGCAGAGCATCGGCCGCATCGGAAAGCGCGTCTGCATAAACTGGCGACACGACAGCCAAATTGCCCAACAGGACTAACAAAAAAAATCGGAAAATGCAGGGAATTCCTTTTTCACTTATTTTAAATTTCATATCTGTAACCTAAATAGGCGTTCCAAATACCAGATCACTTGTGAATTTCCACGTTCGTGGTGAGCTTGTCAAACCATGAGCGTGGAAATACTGTGAATAGAGTGCTTAAATCTGCTTGTCCTTCGACAGGCTCAGGACGAACGGTAATACCTAAAGCTGAGTTATCCCCACAAAATGTTGATAAAAATCAATATGTTAACGTAAGAATTTAACACTCACCGTCATTCCGGCATGGTTTTAGCCGGAATCCAGTTATCATATCTTTTGGATTCCGGGGACTCTAAAACCATGCCGGAATGACGAAGGATTTGATTTTAGATATAAATTCGTGGGGATCCCTCAGTACCTAAAGTGTACTGGTATTTGGAACAGCTATTTAGCCAAATCCAGAAACATGTCAACACTCCGCCAGCCCCTGCTCAGGCATACTCCTGCTTTTGTTTTAAGTCATGGGCAAGAGCAAGAGACAGCCACTCATGCAGCAGGATATTCGCCTGACGCTTCTCATCTTTCAACATCATTTTCGGGTTGGGATAACTATAATCAGCTTGCAGGCGCCCGATTCCCTCATAGCCTGTTACCTCGACCAGCCTGGCGTCATAATAAATTCGGATTTTCATAACCAGATCCTGTATATAATTTTCAGGCAGGCATAACTTCTGACGCAGTTCCAGCATGCGGGTATAACGACAACGTTCAAGCACCTGTATGGTGAAACCCGTATCTGATTGCCCAGATATAAACTCGAAGCGATCGCTTACATCCATATCATAAAAAAGTGAATGAATCAGCACAAAGTTTTTCTCGTAGATCCACATCGGCGTACGGGAACGTTGTGTCTTTATGGTATGTGTCACATTGCCTGCCTGTAATTTCTGCTGCTGGTATCAATAACTGTTTCGTTATCAATACTAATATATACAGTATCGGCAAAGAAAGCTTAAACAAAAATATTTTTTCTGGCTGGCTGTATTCCCGGCGCCCCGCAATTCGGTTGCCCACGCGGAAACCTTCAGAGTCACTTTCAGATTTTTTACACCTAAAAACAAAATGACACGTGGGCACAAAAACCGTGCCCACCCTACGCTACTGTTGGGCTTCGCGTTGCTCTGCCCAACCTGCACCTGTAATTCCGACAGGTGAATCAGAAGGCAAGAATCGCTTCCAGGCGCTCAAGATCGTTGACTACTTTCCAGTTACCACCACCTGATTCCACTCTTTCCTGCCAGCTCGCCAGGCGATCAAGGTACTCACGTGGATCAACATTATCACTGCGTAACTTGGTAACATTCAGCGCAACCACCGAAACCCCATTCAACTGCAGGGGTATATCACGAATATAACCTTTTTGTAGATCTTCTTTCAAATCCGAAAAAATCAGAATCAGATTATGTCCGGCGCCGGCCTCATTCAGATATTCGATTGCCTGTAACATACCGCCGGTGATGTCAGTATGCGCGCTACCTTTGACATTTTTGACAAAATCACCAATCTTGTCTCTGAACAGCCGTTTTTGCTGATTCGCCATACTTGGGCGGTCTTCAAACGTGACTTTGGCGACAATGTCCTTCTCGCTAAAACTGCCCGTATCCACTCGCGCCACGGCAAAGGTATCGCCCGGATTGAGATTAGAAAGAATAAAATTAATCACCCGTTGCGCCTGTTTTAATTCTTTCGTATAGGTGCCTGAGGTGTCCATTAACATGTAAACGCCGCGTGTATTCGGAACCTGCTCCCTGGAACAACTGGTCACTAATACCAGTACTGTAAGCAGGAGCAGTGTAAAACCGGGGAATTTTAATTTAAGCATGATTACCTCTACAGGGAACTGTAGTGAACATTATCTGTACTTTCACTCTTTTCTTTGCTGTCCGGCTGTTTCTGCTTCAGCCGGACCTGGCGTTCAATCCATAGCGGCGCAAAAATAAACAGATCATAGATATTAACCAGCATAGCGCCCGAGAAGCGGGCAATATTTCCTGTCAGACGCAGCAACCAGATCAGGCTGCGTAACAGCGCCACAGCGACGATGCCGACGACAGTGCGTAAGGAATGGACAAAAGACTCCAGCGGAATCGCAACAAAGGTCAGGGCAAAAGGCAAAATAAAACCCATTCCCATTTGCGCCGCCGTGGTGATCCAGAGATAGGAGCTTTCGATCACCTCGACGCCTCCCTCACGTAACAGCGCCCGGGTTGCTGCGGCATCCTGCATCAATAGCTCCCGCATATAGGCCAGCCCGGCTTCGACACAGGCCAGGGTCAGCAAAATCCCGAAGGTTATCCAGATCATTCGAACCCGCAATTTGTCATTCAGGGCGCCGATAACGGGAAACAGGCGGGTGATGCGCATGGACTCCATCAGGAACAGCCCCATGGCTATTTCGACCAGGATAATAACCAGCGCAGCAATCTCAGAAGTTTGAAAGCCCATCAGTTGACTGGTGCCGCCCACCATTTCTGACATGGGACGCGCAATCAGATTGAAATTGATAATCGCTCCACCTACAGCAATCACCAGCACAAAGGCGGAGATAAAGAACTGGGTAAGGGAAGAAGAAGACAGGCGCTGCACGGCGCGTTCAGAACCTGCCTGGATATGTTCATATTCATCCATATGCCGATCAATGGTCACCGAACGCTGTAACAGGCTGTTGATGTTTTTATCAACCTGCGCAAGGGTCTGACCAACCTTACGCCAATGTGGCATCATCGTACTTAAAAGCTGATGACGTTTATGGCTGGCTTTACGATATTCCTCTGTTGCCTTGGTATTGGCCTTGATCAGGGACTGGTGAATATCTTCCAGAACATGTCCGACCATAGGATCACCCTTGGCGCCCGGTATTTTGGCGACCGCCTCCACTGCTTTGACCCAGCCCGGGGGAGCAGGCGGAACCTCGGTGCTGGCCTGATAGTCCTCATCGATGCTTGTTATTTCTTCGCTCAAAAGACGATGCAGCGCGGGGTACTCGGATAGATCTTTCTGCACGGTGTCATTGATACGCTCGAATTCCCGTTCAATGATATGTTCGGTGGCCTCACGCCCCTGGGTCAGCAACACTTCCTTGTTACGTTCCAGCATTCTTTTTTCTGCTCGACGCACAGATTGTGCAGACATACGCATGGCATTATGGAAGACCCGTGCAAAGGAATAGATTGCCTTGTGCGCATGAATGCGGGCAATATAAAAAACCGTGGTCAGAATAAAAAACCATGCAAAGCCTGACATAACCGGACTCGGGAAAAGCATGAACACATCATTAAAGGACATCGGTAACTCCTTAAGCTGTAGGCAACCTCACCAGTGTGCCACCCCATCATTTAGACACAACCTCAACGGACGCAGCATACGCCCGATAACAACATAAAAGATCCTGCCTGTTTATTATCGCCAAATATCGGCAACATGAACGCCAAGCGGTTCACAGAATATTATCGATAAACATACACATAGCTGAGCATTGGTGATCTGCAGACAGTATAGTTGAATATACTATTTGCGGTTGGAGCCCGACACACAGCAAAAATATTTATCTGAAAAGTGTGATGGCTGCCCGTCTGGAATCAGTCCTGACCCGTTTCCATCCATACTAAGGATAACTCTCGCAAAGATGTGACCGGAGCGAAGCGTAGGAAATGCCGACCTGCTAATGCGTAGCTCGGCCATGCCCATACCAAACCGTAAATCCTTGATGTTCCGGAAACTTTCTTCAATCCCCCGTCGCTATCTGTAATAACCTTATTAAGACCTTCACACTTGCATTCAGGTCACTGGCCAGCAAACACCGGGGTTATTTCATTCCTTTGTCTTTCAAACAAACCACTGTCGCAACGGGATAGTTATGACCAGCTACCACGCGCACATTGCGTAACGTCCTTGCACGACCACCGATGCCAGGCCAATCTTTCGCCTCTCGCCGCTCACCTTTTGTCGCTGTGACGTGATGGTTAGCGCATATCCGAATGGCGTAACCAAAGCCCCACTCACTACTGAACAGTTCCAGCAGCTCATTGATAAATGATTAAATATCAATCGATTTTATTGGATTTGTTTGCGCCATGCTCCCCCCTTCTCTCAGTTCAAAAGAGCATGATCTTCTTACGTTAAAATCCAAACTAAAATGAGGGCCCCCTGAGTTCACAAGATTAAAAAACCTCTGTACCCTCCGTATCCTCTGTGGTGAAAATATTTTATTTATCAGGGAATCAGCTCTTGAGCCGGTACACCACACCTTCGGGGTAGCGCACCATTTCATAGGCCTTGCTGTAGCCGGTTGGGGATTCGGAGCCACCGAGAAACAGCAGACCACCGGGTTTAAGCACCGTGGCCATGCGATCGAGGATGTCAGCCTTCAGCTCACTGGAAAAATAGATCAATACATTGCGACAGAAAATAATGTCAAATTTGCCCAGCAGGGTATAACTATTCAAAAGGTTCAGCTCGGTAAAACGGGTACCCGCGCAAATTTCGGGCTTCACCGTCCAGCCGCCATCCTTGTTGTCGGTGAAAAACCGTTGCCGGCGTTCGTCACTCAGGCCTCGGCCCATGCTCAGCTCATCATACTTGGCATCTCGGGCAGTCTTGATAACCGTCGGTGAAATATCCGTACCGACAATTTCCACACGACCATTCAGCGCGCCGGGGTTGGCCTGCTTGAACTCATGTATAGTCATACTGATAGAATAGATTTCCTGCCCTGTAGAACTGGCCGCCGACCAGATCCGCAGGGGATTAACCTTTTGTTTAGCCAGTTCCGGCAAGAGTGAATTTTTCAGCATTTCGAAAGGGTAACGATCACGAAACCAGCTGGTCTCGTTGGTGGTCATGGCGTCCACGATACGTTGCTTGAGTTTGACATCCCCGCCCTGTCTCAGCTTGTCGAGCATATCGGAAAGACTGGGATACGATAATTCCTCGGACAGGCGATTCAGCCGGCTGGTCACCAGATAATGCTTGTTCTCACCCAGAACAATGCCACAGGCATCCTCGAGTATCTTACGAAAAGCGTCATAATCTGCATCTGAAAGTTTTAATTGGGACACGTATACCAGGTTCCTTATCCTTAAGCACTCAGGCCGGTTATTGTTATGAGGTTCAAGGCTGGATGATACCCTTTTCCTTCAACAGGGAACGAACCGACTCAGCCAGTTCTTCTGCATTAAATTTTGGCACAAACATGTCCGCCCCAACCTGGCTCACCATCTTTTTATTGAAAGTACCACTGAGCGAAGTATGCAGCAAAATCGGTAATACCTTGAGCTGCTCATTCTTACGAATCTCGGCTGTCAATGTATAACCATCCATTTCCGGCATTTCAACATCCGAAATAACCGCATCAACCTGTTCCCGAATATCTTCACTATCCTTAACCATCTCCAGCAGGGTATCGACCCCTTCTCGTCCATTTTTCGCCAGTAAACACTCCATGCCCATCTGCTCCAGCGTCCGTTTGATCTGATTTCTGGCGACACTGGAATCATCCACCACCAGTAGCCGAATAGGACGCGCATTTGCCCCTTCAAGCTGCGTCGTGTCTGAAATATCGGTCGCTACCCCAACAAGCTCCGCCAGGATTTTTTCGACATCAATGAGTTCAACCAGTTCCCCATTAACCTCGGTGACAGCAGTCATATAATTACGGGAACCCAGACCTTTAGGAGGTGTTTTGATGTCTTCCCATTTCATGTTAACGATACGATCAACCCCGGTAACAAGGAAGCCCTGAACAGAGCGATTGTATTCCGCAACAATCACAAACGCATCATCAATATTTTCAATCGGCCGTTTGCCGATAGCCATGCCCAGATCCAGGATGGAGATCGTTCTGCCACGCATGTTGGTAATACCACGCACGATGGGGTTCGCGCTGGCCATACGCGTCAACGGTGGGCACTGAATCACTTCCTGAACCTTGAAAACATTGATGCCAAAGCGCTGATTTCCGCCCAGCGTAAACAAAAGAAGTTCAAGCCGGTTTTCCCCGACCAGTCGGGTTCTCTGATCCACCCCTTCCAGAATACCTGCCATGCCCTGCTCCGTTTTTATTCCTGTTTCACTACTGAAATAGTATCGGCTGGCACAGGTTTTACTTAAGCAGGGAGTCTATCGAACCTGGAATTATTCTACTACGCCTGATTCAGCAATAACGAACTTAAAAATCAGCATCCCCAGCAACATGCCACGTATTTCTATGGCATATCAATTGCATTATTTCATCTACAACGACACTGGTTCCGGATTTTCCAGACAGGCTACAGTGCCGACATTTTTTGTAGTTTCAATATCTTAGGTGTCATCATGCTTTCTTCCCAGCCACAACAAGGCGTCAAAATTCTGACAAGGTCACAATTTAGCCTTTTTAACGGCTTGTTATCTAAAGAAATAATTTTTCCGGCCGATACCCTAACCAGAAGGCTGGGGTGCGCGGTGCTGGCAATACTGTTACTGGGATTCTCGATGGAGGCTGCCGCCCGAGATTTTGAGTCGATTGAGAACATACGCAACAGCGTACAACACTATATAAAGAATAACCTGATACAGGATAAAGACAGTAATTATGAAATCGGACATCTTGATCAACGCCTCAAACTGGACAAGTGTGATCAGCCACTTGAGGTGTTTGACGCCGGCAGCACCCGTCCAGTCGGACACAGCAGCCTTGGCGTACGTTGTCGGGGCAGTAAAATGTGGAAAATCCATGTGCCGATCAATATCATTCGCTACACCGGGGTGCTGGTAGTGAAACAGAACCTGCCTCGCGGCAGCATTCTGCAGGCCAGCGACATAGAAACCCGTCGGCTCGATATTTCCCGACTTTCCAACGGGTATTTTACGGACAAAAGAGAGATTCTCGGCAAACTATTGAAACGCAGCCTACGCCGTGGCGATATTTTGACTAATGGCATGCTGGAGGTGCGCAAACTGGTCAAACGAGGTGAAATTGTGACCATCATGGCCTCCAGCAACACGCTCGCAATCCGCGTCAAGGGACAGGCGCTCATGGATGGCCGCAAAGGCGATGTCATCCGAGTCAAAAATCACAGTAGCAAACGTGAAATCCAGGCCATTGTGGTGGCCACAGGGATAGTCAAGGTCAGCATGTGAAGCTGTTTTTATATATTTACTCTCAAGTTTCAGGGCGGTACGCCGCTAAACCAGACAGTGATCTATCTGTCAGTACCAGTTCCGCCAGCCGCAGAGCGGTCAAATAGATCCAGGAGCAGTTATTATGGCTAATGACATTACAAGTATCCATTCATCGAGAACCCAGCAATCTGGAACACGCCAGTCTCAGCGGCTTGATGACGCGGGTAACAAAGGTACTTCCAATGTTCCCTCTAATGCCGGATCCAGCAGCGCGGACAAGGTCAGCCTGACCAGCACAGCTGCGCGACTGAAAGACATAGAACAACGCCTCGCCTCGCAGACACCAGTAGATAACAGCCGGGTCAATCAGATGAAATCCGCCATCAATAACGGCGAATACAATGTTGATGCAGATCGGGTCGCCAACAAAATGATCGACTTCGAAAACTCACTACATTCCTGAGTTTCCTTCAGCCAGCTCCAGTTCCTGACTCTTAACTTATCCGGGCGCGCTCATGGCCACTGCCGATCTTAGCCTCCTCCTCCGTGATATCGCCGAACACCTGGCGCAGCTTGAGCAAACGCTGGAACGTGAATACGCCGCCCTCGCGGACAATGATCTGGACGGTATAATCCAGGCTGCAAACGACAAAAACCGCTTATTTGAATTTCTCGAAGATCTGGAAAAAGAACGCCACGCCCTGCTGCTGGCGGCAGGACTTGATTTTGACAGCAGCGGCATCATGGCATACCTCGAGCGAGACAGATCCCGGACCAGGAACGAAACAGCCGCTATCTGGCAGCAGATCGAAACCCTGACCCGCCAGTGCCGCAAACAAAATCAGATCAACGGCATTATTCTGGAAAAAAATCGCCGTCGCACCGAAAAAGCCCTGGCCATATTGAAAGGCCAGACCCCGCAGGCTGCCACCTACACAGCCAGTGGCGAAACCTGCCACAGCCAGTCACGCAACAGCCTGGCAAAAGCCTGAAAAACCGCAAGATCTTTCTGTCTGCCATAGCCGCAGGCCATAGCCAATGCTAGAATAGCCAGCATCTTTTTAGACAAAACCTGGGGCCGTAGCTCAGCTGGGAGAGCGTCGCGTTCGCAATGCGAAGGTCGGGAGTTCGATCCTCCTCGGCTCCACCATTTTCTCCCCATGCCCCGGTAGCTCAGCAGGATAGAGCAGCCGCCTCCTAAGCGGCAGGTCGGACGTTCGAATCGTCTCCGGGGCGCCAAATTAATTTCTCTGAGAACAACCTGGCCGCTGGAACCATCTCCAGAAAGATGGATGATTCGAACGTTCGACATCATATAAATAGCCGTTCAACAACATAGCAAAGACTATATTGAACGTCGGAGATTTGCGGCGGCTACCCCGAACCTACGGTATGCTATACCCATAACAACTACGCCGAAGAATGATGTGTATCAGGCAATTTTCTGATTTATTCGCTCAATTGCGATTTCCGGATTTTCAACCTCTACCACAATTTGTTGGTAATCATCATCTTGCAAATCTATGATTATGGCGTTCTCTTTATGCACAACATCCCAAAATACTTTTTTCCCATGCGACCTGTAGGTTCCTGCGATTATTATTCCAGGAATATATGTTCCAGGTGACTTCCATCCTTTTGCAGAAGTTATCTCGTCATTATTTTTTCGTGCTTGCTTAACGTGAGACAAAGGAATTCGCAATTCTGACTTAAAGGCCCAGAGCCTGTGCCAGCCTTTTATGGAAAGAACCATAACCTGAGAATCAAACGTTAATTCTACCATTCTGATATTTCACAATTCACTTATGCTAATGCCCTCATCGGATTCTTTCAAAAGAGGCGCATATTTTTGCGACAGAAAAAATCTAAAGAAGCGTTCCAAATTCCTATCCACCTTGCCTATATATTTGAAATCTCGCCAAGACGCTAAGAACGCCAGGAAGTCATATTTTTTCTCCTTTGCGAGCTTCATCCGGGTATTTCCTACGCTTCACTCCGGTCACGTCTTGCGAGAGTAACTGGATACCCTTTTGGAACAGTTAAAAAGAAGGGTAAGGCGCATCGCGGCCTGGCCTTGATTCAAACGCTCTATAAAATCGAAAAGCACTGTAGAACCTCGCTTCGCGAGTTTCATTCAGCACTTCCTCGCGTTGCTCAGGTCGCATCGCGCCCGTTAACCACTACCGAACGTACTGCTTATCGAAAGCAGTCCCCGACGAATGATATGACCTTGATGATAACGCTCGATGAAGCCAGAAAGGCTATGACTGAGTAAGATTTAGCTAAAAATCTTGGTCAGCATTTGCCTGAACTCGTTTAAATCTTGTTCAGTTTTGATGTTTTTGACTGCGGCCTGGGCAATGGCCTGGAGTTCGTTTTTGTTCATGATGTCTATCCTCTCCCAATAGTGGGGTTAATGATAGACAGTTACACGGTAAAATTTACAATCTCCCCTTTAGGGGGCTTAGGGCAAGTCCGCGTTCTAAGAACGCGGATGTTTAGTTAAACTTTAATCCCCAGTTTTTTAATTAAATCATATAAAGTCGGTCGACTGACACCGAGTAACTCAGCTGCAGGTCCGACTTTACCGCCTACATTGCTCAACGCATGAGAGATTGCTTTAGTTTCTGCTTCCTCACGAATCATCCTGAGGTCAAAGGTTTTGTTATCTGAGATATTACCTGGTTTCAGCTCAAGATCCTCAACCGTAATCTGTTTCCCGTCTGCCATGATCACTGCACGTTTGACGCGGTTACGTAGTTCTCGAACATTGCCCGGCCAGCTGTGCGCTTCCATGGCGAAAATAGCTTCTTTCGAAAAACCAGTGAATCTTTTGCTTTGTTCTTTATTAAAAGTGTCAAGGAAGGAACGCGCAAGCAACAATACATCACCCTGCCTGTCGCGCAGCGGTGGCATGTTTATGCATATCTCATTTATTCGATAATAAAGATCTTCACGAAACTCGCCAGTTTTTATTTTTTCTTCAAGATGCTGATGCGTTGCACAAATTACCCGAACATTGACAGGTATTTCTTCTCTACCGCCAATGCGCTCAACTACACGCTCCTGAAGAAAGCGCAACAATTTTCCCTGTAGAGGCAATGGCAAATCCCCCATTTCATCAAGAAACAGCGTGCCATTATGTGCAAATTCAATCTTTCCCGGTGTTGTTCTTGCTGCTCCGGTAAAAGCACCCTTTTCGTATCCGAATAACTCACTCTCAAGCAGATTTTCAGGAATGGCTGCACAGTTGATAGCCACAAAATTTCCTTCCACGTAGGCACTCTTGGCGTGCAAGCCTCTGGCACAAAGCTCCTTGCCTGTGCCGCTGTCACCTAAAACAAGCACACTGGCATCTGATGGCGCAACTTTTTCTACCATTCGACAAACGAAATACATTTGTGGGCTACTGGCAACAATCCCATCCATAGGCATTTCTTTCTGTACAGTTAAAAGGCGCTGGTTTTCTTCCTCCAGCGTATAAACATGATAAGCACGACTAACAATCTGTCCAAGTATTTCAGGTTCTACCGGCTTCTGATAAAAATCATAAGCGCCGCTAGAAACAGCCTTGACTGCATTTTCACGCATCTCATTGCCACTAACAATAATAACTTTTGTAGATGGAGAAATTGAAAGAATCTCATCCAGACATGCCAACCCCTCTGTACTACCATCCGAATCAGGCGGTAGCCCCAAATCCAGCGTCACTATGGCTGTTTTTTTCTTCTTTATAATTTCTATAGCAGAAAGACGATCGCTCGCAACATCAACTTCATAATCTTCAAAATACCAACGCAATTGTTTCTGCAGGCCCAGATCATCCTCCACGATCAATAATTGTTTTTCTGTTGTCGTTGTTTTTGCCATAATTAGTTATTCCGATACAACTCACATTTTTCCAATATGATCATTTGAAAACAATATTCATGCAGTTTTTTTTCTCAGCAGCGGCAGATGAAGCCTGAACAATGTGCCTTTACCTAACTCACTCTCGACCTCAATATCCCCCCCAAGCCTTTGTAAAAATTCGCGCGCCTCAAAAACACCTATTCCCATACCCGACTTCCCTTTTGTCGTTTCAAAGGGACGAAACAGACGGGTACGAATAAAGTCCTCATCCATACCGTGGCCTGTATCCTTTATTTCAATGATCGCATGATTAATATGTTTATGTAGCTTTATAAAGATACTGCCACTCACCGGCGTAGCATCCTGTGCATTCTGTATGATGTGACTTATAACTGATGCAAGTCTATCATGGTTTGCATTTGAAAAAATATTCTCATCCATACACTTTAATTCTATATTCGGGGTATTGCCGGCACGTTTTCTATTTTCGACTTCCCGTCTAACCAGGCAGCAAATCTCTATATCCTCTTTATCTTCATTACCTCGAACACCATCTTTCAGACTACTCAGCAATCTATTCATTTTATTAACAGAGTTTTCAACCGTACTAATCACATCATCCACAAAAAGAGGGTTATTTTTGTGCTTTGCAGCATTGCTAATAATAAGGGATAGCTGCGCAATCATATTCTTTAGGTCGTGAACCATATAGGTTGACAGCCTGTTAAAGTCATCAAAGCGTCTGGCTTCTGATAATGCCTGTGCAGCTTCGTGTTGAGCCAGATAGCTTGCCGCCTGGCGACAGGCAATTTTCAACAAATCCATATCCTCCCAATTAAAATTTTGCCGCCTGTTTTTAGCATGCGCCAGAACAACAAACCCTAACATTTTCCCCTGCAGAACCAAAGGCATCACCAACCACGCATTTTGCATACCTCGCAACCATTCAGGCAAGGAAAAAAACCCACGTCTACGATAAACACCCGGATTCCATTCAAATTCATCCAGATTAATAACCCAACCCTGTTCCTCCATGAATTTTATAAAGTCCGTGCCAGCATCTTCCGAATCATATACCGCAGGCATTTTCCATCGCGCAACAGGAAGGTATTTATTGTTATCCCTTTTCATCCATAACATACCACCGGGACTTTCAATAATTTGCGCAATTGCCTGAATGCTTCGTGTTGGCAACGGAATCGTTTCATCCGACGATGACAACACATAGATAAACCTTAACCATTCATCACGATAATCATATTTATAGTGAAAAAAGTGTTTATTAATGAGAACTCGTAATTTCGCCCGCAACGTTTCAGAAAACAGTAACAGCGCAAGAATTATTATTGCCCCAAACATAAATAACGTCTGAGCAACAACCCCCCAGCCACCACTATAGTTTCTTACATAATATCCACCAGACCCAATAACCAGAAGATAAATACCACCAGCAAGCAATGTCGTGGTATGGAAGACAACACGCCGCGAAACAAACATCCCTGACGACCATTCCGGATGGCGAGAAATGGCAATACCAATGACCGGGACCATCAAAGCATTAATTAGACCGCGTGATTGCCATAGCATAATGTCAATATATTGAAACAGCATGGCCTCAGAATACAAATAAAAGTCATATGCGTATATACCCCCCAATCCCAGACAGAAAAATTTAACCGCCCACTTCATTTCCTGCAAAGTATTTCTTAACATTTGTTCCAGCAATACAAGGACAGTAACCGCCTGAGCCAGATAGCCGACAATCAATGGATCAACACTACGAGATAAGATTGGCAAAACCTGCGTCAGATGCCTGTCCAGAATTAACAGAATCATCAACAAAGAAATAAGATATAATAAAATTTTTGTATAGCGGATTACAGGTGGCAGTTCATTCGCAGCAACCGCTCGCCCTAATACAAGCAATAAAAACTGCTGCCAAAATAGATTTCTAAGTACTTCCAGTATTTGATAGGCTAATAGAAGTTCCGTCTGACCAGTCTGAAAGACTGCGGACGCTGCCCACAGAAATGTAACGGAAGTCGCGAGCAGGAGATATTTTCTTGATGGTTTATCCTGCCTTCTATCCGTCAGAAGAATCCCAAATAGAACAAGAAAAAAAACTGCAGCAATACTATAACTTAGCAAACCAATATACATAATCAAAAACTTCCAACATTAAGAAATGCAGTTTATTTTTATATTAGCCACCCTTATTAACGAGGCACAAATAATAAATGCCCGGCTTTCAAGACCGTCGGCAGCAGGGATGCTGCCGCCGAGTGTACATGGATATATTTATAGCGCATCTTGAAAAACAGGTATTCATTATTTGTGCCCACGTAGTATCTCATACGTTAACCCCAAAAACCGTATTTTCGCATTACTGCAGAAGCACGGCTTTGTTCCTGAGTCAAAGCTGCTTCAAAATGTTTTCAGCTTCGCTTCGCCCTTTAAACTTCTGCTCACTATCCAGGGCTTTACGAAGATGAATTTTTGCGTTCTCTTTATCACCTGATTTGTAATAGATCATTCCAAGATGATACTGAAACAGTGCTATCTTAGGTTGTTTGTCTACAACCTTTGAGAGTAATTCAATCGCCTTCGGATACTCTTCTGTCTTGTAATAAATCCAGCCGAGTGTATCCAGAAATCCGGGCTGGCTGGAAGCCTCAAATTTAATAGCAAGCTCTTTGGCCCGCTGCAAACTTGCCGCATCACCACGAATATCAGATAGAATTGCCGCAAGATTATTGGAAGCCAACGCATCATCAGGCTTAATCTGCAAAATATGTTCATACATATTTATTGCCTTATTATATTTTTTAGTGCGCTCATATATCTGCGCCAGTCTTGCATAGATACTCGTATCATCTGGAATAATCGCCAATGCGGATTCATAGGTTTTTATCGCTGCAGGAATATCGCTCTTTGCCAGATAAATATTAGCTAGACTATTATAGGGTAATGACCATCCTGGATTTAGACGAATAGCCTCTTTTATATATTTTTCAGCCAGGGGGAAATCCTTTTTGGCCAAATAAACCTCCCCCAGCAATTCCATCGGAATAGCATTTTTCGGCTGTTCTTTGACGATTTTCTCTAACCGGATTATAGCGGAAACGTAATCCCTGGTGCTTAAATTAATTTTAATGATAGATGCAAGCGCTGGCAGCATTTTCCCTGATACTTCGAATGCCTTTTCATAATCGCTGATGGCCTTGTCATAGTTTTTGAGCGCCAGATTGAAATCACCTGATTTTTGATATCCAACCGCCTTAGTTGGATGATATTTTTTAATTAATTCAATGGTACTGGCGATCACATCCTTATTTTTCAACAAGGATGAAATATTCAGTTTCATCTGCAATGCATCAAGATTTGCAGGTGAAACTTTAAGTGCCTTGTCTATTTCAAGATTGGCATCATCATAATTCTTTTGCGTAATAAGATACTGAGCATAATTCAGATATGCTTTTGGATTTGCGCCCGCAGACTCAATGCTTTGCCTTAATACTTCTTTGGCCAGTTCGGGTTCCTTGTTGACCATATGAGCGATTGCCAGAAACTGGCTGGCTTCGATCATGTCCGGTTGATCTTTTATAATTGAGCGGAAAGCTGCAATAGCTGAGACAGGATCTTTGCTGGCAAGGGCAATCTTGCCTTTTATTAGTAGCGCCTGAAGATCACGCGAATTTTCTTCCAGGACTTCAGATACATACTGGCCTGCTTTCTCGTAATCTTTATTCATCATGGCAATCTGAGCCAGGGCGACTCTGGCTTTCAGGCCCTCTGGACCAAGCCCACTCAGTTCAATAATGCCATTATAAATTGACTCAACCTTCTCAGGTTTTATTTTTTCATATAATTTCGCTTGTGCAAATTTCAGACTAAAAGCATCTGGATAATCTTTAATAGCAGCTAAAAGCTCAGCCTCTGCATTTTTTATACTTTTATGTCTGGCCAGGAATTCCACCAACATCAATTTACGAGATTCATCCTCGGGATCAAGGCGAACAGTATCACGCAACGCTGCTTCAGCCTTTTTATATTCCTTCATATTGATATAAAATTTTGCCAACCGCTGTCTATAACCCAAATTACCCGGTTCCAGGGCAATGATTTCTTTCAAAACCTTCTCGGCATGGGCATAATCTTTCTTCATTGCATAAATGCCCCCTAGCTGCAAACGCAAGGAAACAACATCCGAATTATCTTTAACCCCTTCTTTAAGCGTACTTATTGCGCGTTCAAAGTCATTTTTTTTCAAATACAGATTAGACAAAACAAATATTGCATCCGTCTGATGTTTATCTTTTTCAATCAACGATTTTGCAATAGAAATGGCTTTATCAACTTCTCCTTTTCGAGCGGAAATTAACAACTCCAGCATTTTCACATGTGGGCTTTGCGGATTCTTTGCCACGATCTCATCAAGTTTTTCCTGTGCTTTTTCCAAATTTCCGGAAAGAAGATACAAACGTGCAAGCTTGTTACGCGCATCAAGATTTGAGTCATCAAGCTCTGCAGCCTTGTAATAATGCCCATAGGCTCCACGAATATTCTTGTTTTTTTCTTCTACTTCGCCAAACAGATAATGAGCATCAGCAAATTTCGGATCAATCTGCAGTACATTCTTTAGCTCAACCTTGGCCTTATCATAATCTCCTTGTTCATAATAAGATTTACCTTTTTCATAATATTTTGCTTTACGTGCTTCTTCCCCACCACAGCCAACAAGCATTATCAGCAGCAGAATGCCAATAAGACTCACAATATTTTTTTTCATAACTCCCCCAGAACTTTTGCTTAATTATAAAACTCAACATCAACCGTATTAACTAATTGCCAACTTGACAAGCAACACCCCTGCCGCTATAAGAGATGCAACACCCAGCAGGTTTCCGGCATCCGATTTTCGGTTGTTTACCGCAATTTCACAGCCGTAAAAAAGAATGACCGATTTTATAACAATATAACCTAGCGCTAAATCAGAAGCATAGTTCTGTTGCACAACACCCGCAGCAACAACCAGCGCCACCATTAAATAATCGAAAGGTGTCACCGAAAAATCAATCTGTCTTGCATAGCGCACAACAATGGCAACAGTAACAGCAAGAACACTGAAAAATAATATATCAATATAATAGAGCCATCCCGTATCGGGAATGACCTGTTGGTCTAGCAAATACACCATGATAACAGCCATTGCATATATACCGATCCGCACCAGGTAAGTACTAAAATCAAAACTGCGTATCAACCATGACAAGACAAGTATAAACGCGATCACTATTAACTCAATTCCAAAGTCAGTTGAAATATGATCAATAAAAATACTGCCCATGATAAAATATATCGGGATTAACAATTTAAGTAATATCAGCGGTCCTTCAGTAAATAATTTCCTTTCCCTTAATGAGTTAATAAAATTGGCGAGCCGTGATTCATGATCATTAGAGCCAAAATTCCAGTTATTTTTCTCTGAAACATAAAGAACTAAAAACAGGGAACCACAGATCATCAAGTATAATCCTATTACCAGCTCATCTGTTGCATACCTGAAATTAATAGCACAAAGAACCAGTAAGATTTGAACGGAATAGATAATAATGACAGACTGATAGTGGTCAAATCCCAGCTCAAGCAGCCGGTGGTGAATATGATTTTTTGATGCCCGAAACCAGTTCATTCCGTGATATATTCGTTGCACAAATACCGCCAGAATATCGACAATTGGAAGCCCCAGGATGAGGACTGGCAGAGCCATGCTGACCGAGGTATGCACTTTCTGTGTCAGAATAATTGTAAAAATGGCCAGTGAATAACCCAAAAACTGGCTGCCCGCATCCCCCATAAATATCTGGGCAGGATGATTATTGAATCGCATGAAACCCAGTATGCCGCCAATAGCAGCAAATATCATAATTAAGAGTTGAGCGCTGTTTGCTTCATCAACCATAATGGCAAGATACGCAAGACAGGCCAAACTCAACAAGCTTTCACCACCAGCCAGACCATCCAGGCCATCCGAATGGTTAATCGCATTAATTAAACCGACAATCGCAATGAAACTAAAAATTTTGCTGGCATATTCAGACAACGGTGAATCAATAAAAGGAATATATTCAACCCGAACATCCCCAAAAAACACAATTATGCCCACAGCAATGAACTGGCCAATAAATTTTACGTAATGTCCCAGTTCAAAACTATCATCAAGTGCACCAAATACAAAAAGAACCAATGACCCTAGCAGATAGCTCCACATAAAACTGTCTAGTGGCAACCAGACGAGTATAGCTAATAGCGATCCAAGCACAATGCCAATTCCACCAACGCGTGGAATTGGTTTTAAGTGAACTTTCCTTTTATCCGGCTGATCGACCATGCCAATATGTGGCGCCAGGCGAATCATATAAGGTATGAACACCATACTGGCCACCATTGCCGTCAGTAAAACAAAAAGAAGGTTCAACTAGTTACCCTCACAATAGTCTGAATACATCATCAATAATTATTACAAATACCAATTTTTAGTTGGTATATCGTTATAGATTTTTTTCGCTACAGTATTTTCGAAACTAAATAAGCGTTCCAAAATCCTGTCCATTTTGACCGTAGAGCCTCCCTGCGCGAATTTCATTCGGCACTTCGCTCCGCTCACGTCTTTGCGAGAACAAATTGGACACCCTTTTGAAATAATTATTTTATTAACCTTCCATCGGAAATTTCAATATCTTCCCCCAGTTAAACTCTTGTCATTAAATAAACCGGGTTATTGATTGCAATAAGCATCCGTCCTGTCCAGAAACCCTTCTTTCAACAAATACAGATATATTTCCTGCGCCGCTTCCATTGGGGAATAATCAGATGTATCAATACTGATCTCGGCTTCATTTGGCACCTCATAAGGATCGCTAATCCCGGTAAACTCGGGAATTAATCCCTGCCTCGCTTTCGCGTACAGTCCTTTCCTGTCTCTTGATTCACAGATTTCAAGAGGAGTTGCGACATGAATTTCTATAAAGGCGCCATGCTGTTCAATTACTTCGCGTACCGCACGTCGTGTGCTTGTGTATGGTGCTATGGGTGCACAAATGGCAATTCCACGGTTTTTCGTAATTTCGCTGGCAACAAAACCAATGCGCTTCACATTCAGATCTCGATGTTCCTTCGAAAACCCCAGTTCACTGGAAAGATTACGACGTACAATATCACCATCCAGGAGCGTAACCGGACGTCCGCCAGACTCAACAAGTTTTGCATAAACAATTTTCGCAAGTGTTGACTTTCCGGCCCCGGATAAACCCGTAAAAAACAGAGTCAAGCCTTGTTGCCCGCGGGGCGGAAAAACCTTGCATAATTCCCTGACAACCTCTGGAAAAGAAACCCAGTCAGGAATCTCCCTGTTATTTGTCAAATCCTCTTTAAGTTGCGCATCCGTATATTCAAGATACTCCATTCCCTTATCTTCAATTTCCGACAAGCAGAGATATTTTTTCTTTTCAGGCAGATAGTGCATTGTTTCAACAGGAACAACTTCTATCTGCAATTCATCTTTGTACTTAAGCACAAAGTTCCTTGCTTCATCTCTTGAATAAAACTGAACGTCTCTTTTGGAGTCATGCGGTGGATAGGCATGTTTTGGCCCTATGATCATATGTGAACAACCGAAATTTTGATGTATCAAAACATGCCAGAGTGCTTCTCTGGGACCCGCCATCCTCATCGCAAGTGGAAGCAATGAAAGCATTGAAAGATTATGTGGGAAATATTTCTGCGTTGCCTGGTAACAGTGAACTCGGGCGTAGTACTGCATATCGCCTGGCTTTGTCATACCAACTGCGGGGTGCAATAGCACATGGCCCTGTATATCTTTTGCTGTCTGCAAGATAATATCTCGTTGCACTCTGTGGATTGGCTTGCTGGTCTGAAAAGCAACTACGCGTCGCCAGCCCATTTTCCTGAACAGGGATCTTAATTCACGAGGACTATCCCAAAGATTTTCAAAGTCATGGTGAATTGATAACTGGACACCTTCAACCCGCCCCCCTATATACACATTGTTAATCTGCTCATATAAATACTGGACGCCCGGGTGTTCTTTGCAAGTTGTGCCATAAACATATTCAGCTTCCCGCGCCTTATCTGCTTCCCATATATCTTCCACGGTCATTACAGCCGGCATAAAGCCTTCAGCATCACGTAAGGCAATTTTCTGACCAACTTTTAGCGTACCCGCGAATTCATTCGACACATCAAGCACAACAGGTATTGGCCAGAGGGTTCCATCAGCAAGATGGACTGTCTCTACAACTGAATCATAATCTTTTTTCTGCATAAAACCGGTTAACGGGCTAAAGGCCCCATTAACCAATAGTTCCAGATCACACAGCTGTCGTTGTGATAGTGTGATGGTCGGAAAATCCCCGGAATCATGCTTGATTTCCTCAGCACTATCAGAATCAAGCGTGAGATCTATCAATTTCCCGCCCAGGGCACGGACTAATTCGGTCATTTTAATCTGTTTCCTGATTTAAAGGCCTAAAGGGTGAAGCCAGTGGTTCACCAATAAAAATACCCTCTCCTGGCCAGGCAACACTTTTCCAGTAAGCTTCCATAAGCGTTTCACCACTTGTATATCTTTTTATAACAATCGCCGGATCTGGAAATTTTTGCCTGTAATTGCATGGTTCCTTCACAGTTCCATAACTACCGGTTGCCCCTAGTTGAAGCCACCTGAGAATGCTCATTTGCCGACTGTCTGTAAGCTGTCCACCCGTCGAAGTTAAGTGATCGGCTATTGCCCCGGGTACAAATTTGTTTGTTTCTATTTTCGGTACATCTTTCAGGCCTGTAAAATAAAAAAGTATATCTGTTTTATTTTCCAGATAATCAGAATACACAACATTTAACTGCGGAAGCCGAGAAAATGTTCTGACAATACGTTTATACCCAGAACTCCTGACATTTCTTTCTCTATCCGAAGTACTAACCAGATATCCCGTCCCAGAAGGAAAGCTTGAGTCCGACAATTTACCTCTGTCAATCAGCTTTTTTGCCTTTTTGAAATTTAGTGCCGCAAGAGAAAAAGTTGGTCGTATTTTATAGTCATTATATGGGAATCTTGTGTTTGAATTATAATAAACGGACATTTTTGTTTTACCACACTGCTTCGAACAAAATGCCCTGTCAAATCCAAATGCAAATGCAGATGTAATTGACATACAGCCTACTCTGTAAGGCTGCACCCATGTCAATAAAATACCCTGCACTGTTTGAGGTATAGAATTATCCACATCCTGTTTTATTTTCCTGAATACTTCTGGGCTTATGGCGGTTTTACTTTTGTCCAGTTCGATTTCTATAATATTTATTTCAGGAATATTTCTCACACGTTTATAGTATTCCGTAATCCTGACACTAAGAGGATCTGATTTATTTACAATAACAGCTAATGTGTTAGCTGTTATTCCTGCATTCACTTCGCTTACACATGTCACCAGAAAAATAAATATAACCGGCAGTGATGATAGCCATCGTTTCATAAGCTGAAATTCAAATTGAATACCCTTTATAATTTATACCCGCCATCAAGCCAAACTGATCTCTATTTTATCCTCAAAACTTTAGTTGGCCATATTTTTGGTTTCCATGTCTTTGCCGTATATCGGGAAAATGCCCCCTTTCTGTTTGTCAACAATGACTTCAGCAGCTAGTTTTCTTGAAACAGAATTTAGCTGTTCGGCATACGCATATACCAGCGCAGTATCACAGATAGTATTTATCAAACGAGGAATACCACCACTATACTTCCAGATAATTTTACATGCATCTATTTCAAATAGATTCTCGTTACCACCTGCCACTTTCAAACGATGCTGTATATAAGCAACCGCCTCATCAATTTGCAAAGGTGCAAGGTGATAATCTGCGGAAACTCGTTGGGCAAACTGTCGTAAATCCTGGCGACGCAATGTTTCTCTGAGCTCCGGCTGCCCAACAAGAATCAACTGAAGAACCTGATCCTTATCTGCATTGATATTTGACAACATCCTCAATTCTTCCAATACAGAAGCAGACAGGTTTTGCGCTTCATCAATTATCAAAACGGCGCGCTTTGAGTTGGCGTATTCATTTATGACATAACTGACAAAAGCGTCATACAGGGCGACTTTATCCTTTCCTTTATAATCAAGGTCAAATGCCATTGACACCCATTGCAGTAAATCACCGAAAGACTCATGCGTATTACTGATTAAACCCACTGAGATGTCATCATCAATTTCTCTCAGCAATTTTCTTATTAGCGTCGTTTTACCTGAACCAACCTCACCTGTTATGACGGTAATTCCTGCATGATTCATAAGCCCATATTGCAACATAGTCAAAGCCATATGGTGCTTTTTGCTTGGGAATAAAAATCCTGGATCGGGCAACAGAGAAAAGGGCTTTTCTCTGAAGCCATAAAATGATTCATACATCAGAAATCACCATAGCATGAGCAGCATCAATATGGATCCCGAGATAAAGTCTCCACCTTATTCAGGACTGTACCAATAATATTGCTTTCCTTCAGGATATTTTTAACCTGTTTTAGATCTTCCTTGCTAGTTTTCCCCTCTTCTGCCACCAGCAATATAGAATCTACATACGGCGAAAATGCCAGTGCATCATCAGTGGCTAATAATGGAGGCAGGTCAAAAATAATAATACGCGATGGATAACGTGTCTTTAATTCCTCAACCAGAGCAACCATCTTCGGCGACGACAACATTTCTGAGGAATTAAATAATGGCTCCCGACCAGGTAAAATCACCATACGTTCAATTCCAGGATTAATTAATATATCCTGCAGAGGAGTATCATGTAACAAAAAATCACTCATGCCCTTGTCTGGCTCATAATCAAAATACTTATGGATACTTGGCCGTCTTATATCCAGATCAACCAACAATACCGTCTGATTGACATCCATTGCCAGGGCTATTGCAAGATTCACCGCCACCAGCGATTTCCCTTCACCAGGCTGAGCACTTGTAACGGCCAGCGCATTCCAGTTATTACTACGCATCCGCTGCAACACCTGGGTTCGCAATAACCTGAACGCATCCCGATCATAAGTTTCGCTTGAATGTGCAATTACGCGATTCTTTTTCAGAATCTCGGGAGCTACATTTATTGTCCTTGTATGCGTATATTTGATATTTTCAGAAGAACCTGGAGTTACATGCCCTCCTTTTGAAACTCCTTTATCAGAAGATGATGAGACAGTACGACTTCGTTCATTTCTCGCACGTTCAATTGCTTTTTTAATTCGTTCCATAATTTCTACCAGTGTTAAATTTACCAATCCTGCTTATATACCCAGTTTTCTTAGTACGACATACCATAGAACATCCAGTGGCTTGTAAAAATAATTCACCAGAATTAAAGCAATGGCCAGTGTACCTAAACCACCAAGGATCAGTTTTATTTTTGGCGCATGTGACTGTGTTTCTGCAACTTCGATCGAAGAGGGTATATAGGGGATAGTTGCCAATGGGGCAACACCGAATAGCGACTCCATCGATTTTACGCCACGAATACTGTCATCCATTGATTCCAGTATTGCAACCACAGCCAGGCCAACACCAAATGACAAAATCAGACCTAATATAATAATCATTATCCGATTAGGACTGTTCGGAATTTCTGGCAAAAGTGGTGGTTCAATCAGGGTGAAGCGTTCGCCTTTTCGTTCTTTCTCCAGTTCTTCTGACAATCTCGCTTCCATCAACTTCGCCTTAACCTCCTGATACTTCGCAATTGTGTTATCGTAATCACGCGTAATTGCACGATAATCCTGCTCAATTTTCGGAGAACTCGTAATTCTATCTTCATATTCTCTGATACGTTTCTTCATAGCATTGCGCTGCTCATAAAATGAGGCCAGTTCAGTTTCAGCTGCTTCTAGCTGTGCCTGAAGTTGAATATACGCCGGATTATCTGCTTCGCTAGCAGGTTCATTTTGCACGACATCATCTGGCATATTCTCGATCTCTGACTTAAGCTTTTCAATTTCCTGCTTCGCCTTAATAACATCAGGATGCTCGTCCGAGTATTTTCCACTCACCGTCACGTACTCAGTGTTGAGTTTTTTCAACTGCAGTAACAATTCAGCCTTGCTTGTACTTAAGCCCAGTTCTGTCTCCAACGCCTCAATCTCTTTTTTCATTTTTAGAACATCGGGATGATCATCAGAATAGCGTGCCGACAAACTTACCCGTTCAGCCTGCAGAGTCTTCAGCCGGGACTCCTTGCCTAATATGCGTTCACCCGAGGAGGAATACAGCGTTGCATTAGGCTCCAGTCGAGAAAGCTCTGATTCAAGATATATTTTTCTTTCCTTGACGGCCTGTATCTGGCGCTCAATATCAAGTAACTGCCCCTCTGCTCTGTCCATTAACTGAATATTGAACTGCACAAGTTCTGGCAATTTTTCCATATTACCCTGTTTGAACTCCGCCAGCTTTGCCTCCAGCTCATTCATCTTTTTGCCCAGACGATCACTTTCCTCCAGCAGAAAAAGAGAAGCCTCCTCAGCATTCTTGCTGCGAGTTTTGAGATTTTCATTCAAATATAAAGATACCAGTTCATTTGCAACCTTTTGCGCAAGCTCTGGCGAGGTATGATCAAAATACAGACTAAAGGCAATAGTCGCCGAACCCGGTCGTCCTGTTCTGGGATCAACCACCTCCGCGCTCAGGGGCTCCATACCAATATCTTCACGCATATCCTCAATGACTTCTTCCCTTGTCTTTTTCTGCAGGTCATCTTGATAAAGGCCAAATTTCTCGATAATCCTTATCAGGTTGGTCGTTGTCATCACCTTCTGCTGCATGACTTCAATGCGTTGATCCGCATAGGTACTGATAGTTGACCGAACCAGATCCTGCGGGATTTCCTGCTGCTCAATCAGAACAGTTGCTGTAGAACGATAAACAGCGGGTAAGGAAAATGCGATAATCAGGGCCAGCAATGAAAAAATAATAACCGGGATCAAAAACTGCTTTTTGCGGCGTTTGAATATCTGTAAATATTCGCCCAGCGTTTTTACTTCTTCTTCTACCAGATGTTCCATATTTTCCATCATTTCTGTTTTACTCTTATATTTTGCACTTTAAATTACATGAATTACCGGGACTTTGAAAATCTGTCCCAGCTATATCTAATATTCAGTGAAATATTATTTGAAGTCGCTACTGAATTTGTTGTTTCATAACGCTGCCGGGTATATCCATATCTTGCATACAAATTCCAGTTTCTATCCAGTTTCCAGCCCAGATTCACGTCTCCTCTAAAATATTTCCGGTCATACGAGCTAAAATCCGAATTAACAGCAATGCGTTGATTAGCTAAAAACTTGAATTTGAGACGAAGCCTTTCACTTATGCGACGATCAATATTTAAACTCAGACTGTCAACGTCCATTTCTGAACCCAGACCACTACCAGAAACTGTTCGGCTAAGATTGACGCCCAATTTGGTCAGTTCAAAATCCTTATCAGCCGAAATCGTGTAGACTGGAGAAGTAGTGCTTGAACTGGTCTGAATTTCAGTTGAAGCAAAACAGCCATAAATAGTTGGTTGCGTACAATACTGGTACTGTGTTCGCGACTCACTATCACGACTGCCATAACCCAGACCAGCCTTGAAAGTAGCGCTAAACTGATGGTTCAGACCTATCTGGTATGTCAGGGTATCAGAATCCGAACCCAGATACCGACTTATACTCGGCATTTCGATTGCCGGAATTAGCGCGTTATTCTTTGAGTTATAGCGCGACTTACTAAGCAGAGCATAAATCTGATTACGCGCAGACCACTGAAAAGTGTAGGTCAGGCCGCTACTATCATAACGATAATCATTATACGGATTAATGACACTTTTCTCATAGGCCACATCCTGGTATGACAGATCAAGGCGCAGGTTACTACGCTCGTCCAGCATCCATGACCATGCCGGTGCGATTGTACTCGTTTTTCTATCTAACTGTGCCAGCGTTACACCAATATCTTCACTGTAATCCTCCTGCGCCAGCGTCGTATCATTGACATAACTGCCATCCAGTGAAAACTCACTGCGCTCTGTTTTGTAAGCGGATTTCAGTTCATACTTGCTGTCTGTCCGGTTCACCAGATTAGGATCGCCGGCATACTGATTATATTTCCAGTCCCCTCGCAGATCGATGTTTGCTCTTTCCGTTTCCCAGCCAAAATCCATCTTTGGCTTGATAGTCGTTGTCGACACATTCGGATGCACAGAACTGCTCAGATAAATATTGTCATTGTATGACTGATAAAGCTCCAGTGAAGGAGCCGCTGTCCATTCTGCAGCTAGCAGAGAACCAGGCAATACCACGAGTAGCAGATAAAAACCTGTCCTGCCCAGAAAAAAACTGGCTATACAGCAATATCGTTCCATCATTATATAAAGATTAAGCAGTATAGATACTTGAATACGGAATCTTTAGAGCTCTAAATAGACAGGGCTCTTAAGGAACAATGACCACATCACCATTTTTCAGGACGATGTTCTGCTGCAGATTCTCACCATCCTCTATCTCACCGTAATCAAACTGAAAGACTTTCTGCTTCACACCACTGCGGCGCAAAACCTTGATTGAGCCGGCTGCTGCATAGGGCGTCAAACCGCCAGCCATAGCCAGCGCCTGGGTTACGTCCATATAATGTTTTGCAACATATTGACCGGGCCTTGCGACCTTTCCCAGTACATAGATGGTGTTATTATAAACCTGCATGACGCTGACAGTTACAACCGCATCAGGGATAAAGCGTTTGATTTTCTTTATAATTTCAGTCTGCAACGCCTCGGTAGTCCTGCCACCGGCCTGTAGTTCCCCGACCAGCGGAAAGTCTATGCCGCCATCCGGGCGCACCAGCACTTCACGTTGCAACCCTTCTTCTTTCCAGACAGAAATTTCAAGCACATCACCCGCTCCAATAAGATAGGCGGGTGAAATATCATCATGACTCAGTGGTGTCACATCGTCATAATCCAGCGTTGAAGTAACCGGCGCCTCCTCAGCAAAGGCGGGGGTAACCATACACATGGCGAACGCCATAATAATTATATTTTTGAAACTTACTCTCATAATTCACTCTTTTGCTTAAAATTTGTTATATCGTTATATTTTTTAAAAACAGCTTTCCACACAGGCTGTCAGTTAACAGTCTGCCGTAAAAATAAATTAATGGAATGCGGTATATGTTGCTCGTACTATTCGGGTCAAACCCGTTCACCGCTGAGATACACCCCTTGTTTCTCCAGCCCTAATCATTTATTTTTACCATACTTTCCTGTGATAGTCTGCCATATTTATCTATACACAATATGACAGTACTCTCAGAGCAGCAATATAACCAAATATATAGCTGTATTGCTCAACAGGCGCTACGATAACATGAATCTATTGCACTATAAATAATGTGTATATTCTTGATATTTTAATGGTTTATTAACTAATAGAATTATTATTCTAATTTATACCGGGTACAACTGGCGTACCATCTGGCTAACAGACATCCCAGCCCCGGTTTTGCGGTTACACCACAATCCGGGCAACTACAGTAGATAATGCTCACTGTCAGGGTTGTGAGGACAAAAATGCAGCCAGATCCAGAATTTCTTCATCCGAGAGGGAACGCGCAATTGCTTCCATATTTTTGCTCCGACGCACAGCCTCAGCAGCAGCAACGGGTGTACTCGCATTCATCCTGAACATCTTCAAGGTTTGTACAAGATAGACCTGTTTCTGCCCGGCCAGGCGGGCAAATTCCTGATTACCGTAAGCTGAATTGCCATGACAGGCAGCACAGTTTCGCCCATAAAGAATCCCTCCTCTTTTGGCTCTGCCAGCATCCACCTTCTGAGTGCGAACTTTACTGGCAGAAAAATAAATGGCCAGATTCAGCTTGTCCTCATGGCTAAAGTCCTTTGCCAGCGCCTGCATAACAAAATTTTTCCTGCGTCCACTGGCAAAATGATCAATCTGGGTCCACAGATACAGGGGATTTTGTCCCGCCAGGTTAGGCACATCATCCTTGACACTGTTACCATCAATGCCGTGACAATAACTGCACAGCCGTGCACGTTCAGCACCTGTATTATAAGCCTGCTCAAACGCATCAGGATTATTGCTAATCAGGTTATAACGTGTCATCAGCCAGTCAGAGTCGTCCTCTGCCCAGGCTGTGCCAATAAACATAAAAACCAGAACAAACCGGTTAGCAATACCGATACAATTCAACTTCAACATAATTCCTGCACCTGTACAACTTTAGCAAAGGCTAACATTATTTAATCTCTGAGGGCTTAATTCCCCGCCCGCTTGCGGCGGGGTAGTTTATTTTACAACCCCTTTATCCTTGTTACTCCTCCAAAACTTCCTACCCAGAATTCTCCTTTCTCATCAATATCCATGGAAAAAACGTTTTTAGAAAACAAACCATCCGCAACAGAATAATTACGGAACTGCTTACGATCAAACAGTGATAGACCATTGCTGGTTCCCACCCAGATGCGACCTGAATCATCTTCGTGCAACATGAAAATATGATTAGCCGGCAAACCATCCGTCACCGTATAGGTTTTCCATGCCTTGCCATCGTATTTTGATAATCCACCGCCCCAGGTGCCACACCATACATTGCCATCATGATCGACCAGTAAGGCAACAATGTAATTTGGATTGTAGGCAATATTAATATTCTCAAGCCCCTGCTCTACTTTTTGACGTGCATGATGACTAGAGACTTTTGCCGGATCATTATTAAACTGGATGTCCGCCTTTACTTTTTCGAAATCCGCACCTAAACCGTCAGCATGCGCCCAGTTTGTCCATTGACCATCCTTAAAACGTGCAAGACCACCCTCGGTCGCCATCCAGACCTCCCCATTTTTTCCTTCTGCAAGGCCATAAACCCAGTCATTCGGTAAGCCACCCTGCGTGTTTTCAACGGTATACAAATCCCACTGCTTCCTGTTCTTCAATTCCCCCTTGCGCACCCGATTAGCGCCTGACCAGGTCGCGATCCAGACATCACCGTTTGACATTTTTAGCACATCATAAACAAAAGCATCACCCAGGCCATCGGGAATATTAAAAGTTTCCCAGGTTTCCCTGTCCTTATCATACAGAGACATCCCTCCACCATAGGTACCTACAACAATTTTTCCATCCATTTTGCTAACGTGAAAAACACCATTGGAAAGCAGTCCACTTTTGACATCATACATGCGATGCTGGTCTGTTCGCGTGTTGTAACGAATAACACCTCCTGAGGTTCCTACCCAGACTTCCTCCCCATCAGCAAAAATTGATTTCACATTGCGATTGCCAACCCGAAAATGTGTAAATTTAAAAGCCGGGTGATCAGCCGTCAGCGCTTTCTCTGCATGAGCAGGTGCAGGCAATTTAACACCCGACTGCGCTGAACCTGGATCTGCAGGCGCAACAGCCTTGTCCTGCCTTGTCCCCATATTAAAAGCAACAACAGCTACCGCAATCAGTATCACAGAAAAAACAAGATAGGTTTTAAAACCGGAGTTCATTGGGATTTATCCTCTATATTAATACAAACATTAGCGTTGACTCAGCCGACTTACACCACCTTTTGTCGCCACCCATATGTCACCACTTTTGGTCGCCGCCATCGAATAAACATGCTCATCCAGCAACCCGTCCTGACGCGATACGGAAAGCCAGTTATTCCCATCATAACGACTAACACCATGATCGGTTCCAAACCACATGTGTCCCTTATTGTCCTCGATCACAGCATATACGACATTGCCGCTTAAGCCGTCCTTGCGAGTTAAATTTTTCCATGCTTTCCCATCATATATGCCAACACCACCACCCCAGGTCCCGGCCCAGATACGATCATTCCTGTCAACACAAATCGAAAACACATAGTTTGGATTATAGGTTCCTCTGCCATCCCGCATTACATTCAGATCATGACGCAGGCGTGTCCCCAGCCCCGTATTATTACTAGGCAGGAGACCTTCTACATTAGTAGCACCCAGTCCATCTTTATGTGTCCATGACTGCCACTCCTTGCCATTAAACATGGAAACACCCCCTTCCGTGCCAAACCAGACACGATCCTGACTGTCGACACCCAGACCATAAACCCATTCATTTACCAGTTCTTCAACATAGGTCGTGTATGCCCCTGTTTTTAAATCAAACCGGTTGGCGCCGGCCCAGGTGCCTATCCACAAAGTGCCATCCTTCTGCGAAGTGAATGCATAAATCCAGTAATCAGCCAGGCCATGCAGAGGGAAATAGGTTTTCCATTTACCATCCTTGTAGCGCGATGCGCCTCCACCATTAGTGCCAAACCATTTATAGCCGTCCCTGTCGATACCGATAGCGAACACATATTCATTTGCCAGGCCGTCCTTGCGGGTAAACGTGTTTTTGACCTCACGTGTTGTTAGATCCACTTCCAGCACGCCAACTGACGTCCCCACCCATAAAGTATTTCTGTCTTCTTCAACCGCAAGTGAACGAACAAAAACGTTTTCACCAACGTTAAAGGAGTCCGTAACTCGCCAGACTTCTTTTTTAAATTTATTCGGCTGATTTTCTTTATCTATCGAATCATGCAGATTAGCTTTAGCCTGCGTCTCCTCATCTTGCTTACTGCAGGCGCTATTGAGAACAAGTAATAAAACCAGAAAACCAAAACTGCAAGCTCTAAATAACTTCATTAAAATGTTCTCATGTAAGCAATAATATCCATAATCATATAATCCTGGAGAATACCTGCGTAACCCGGCATAGCATTTTTACCTGAACGAATTTTCTCTATCAGAACCGGATCAGATTGCATCATGGTAGAACCATAATTAAAGTCTGGTGCGCCCGCCATTTCCCTGCCCGGTTCATGGCAACTGTTACAATGCTGCATATACAGCTCACGCCCCTTGTTAGGATCTGCCGCCTGCACTTCAGCAGTTGATAGAAACAGCGCCAGAATAAAAAACAGGAAAAAATATTTTCCTCCTGATACAAGCATTACAGAATCATGCATAACATCACCCTATTATTCAAGTTCATCCAGTTTTCGATACAGTGTAGATGTACCTATTCCTAATTTTCTGGCTGCCGCGCTGCGATCTCCATCCATTTCATTGATAGTGCGCATAATCAGATTACGTTCGAATATTTTTACCTGTTTTTTTAAGCTTAGACCGGCCCTTATAGCATTCTCCGATTTATAGCCTGCCAGAATATTGCTTATATGAGGCGGCAATTCGTCGACAGTGATAGAATCACCCTCTGCCAGAATAAGTGTCCGCGCAATCACATTTTCGACTTCACGAACATTGCCCGGCCATTTATATCCAAGCAGAGCGTTCTCGGCATCCGCCTTGATGCTTAATTGCTTGCCATGTGCGAACCTGTCCGCATCACGGCGCATAAAAAAATGAGCCAGTTTCAGTATATCCGTCTGTCGTTCACGCAGCGGCGGAATATGTATGTGGAATACATTTAATCTGAAATACAGATCTTCCCGAAACTCTCCGCATGCAACCATCTCCTCCAGATCACGATTGGTGGCGGCAACAATGCGCACATCAATTTTGCGCACTTTCTCACTGCCAACAGCACGCACTTCCTTGCTCTCCAGCACATGTAAAAGTTTGACCTGAAGATTCAGGGGTAACTCACCAATTTCATCCAGGAAAATTGTGCCCTTGTTGGCCTCAAGGAACAAACCTTTTTTGGCCCGATCTGCGCCTGTAAATGCGCCTTTTACATGGCCAAAAAATTCACTTTCCATCAGGTTCTCGGCAATGGAACCACAGTTAACGGGAATAAAAGGCGCGTTAAATCGCCCGCTTAATTTGTGTACCCGCCTGGCAATAACCCCTTTGCCTGTTCCACTTTCACCGGTTATCAACACCGTACTTTCAGTGTTGGCAACTTTTTCGACCATGCGGTGAATTTCACTGATAGGCTCCGAGTCAAGCCCACATTCATCCTCGGAAACACCCAGCACCAGACTGCGCAATAGCCTGTTTTCGGTACGCAAGCCACGCAGATCACAAATCTGTTTAATCTGGTGCAGAACTTCCTCGGTATGCACCGGCTTGATCATATAATCGAATGCACCGAGGCGCATGGCCTCAATCGCTGTATCAATGGAAGCATGGGCGGTCATAAGTAAAAAACTGGTATCAATGCCTGACTTCAGCGTTTTATCCATCAGTTCAATACCACTCATCCCTGGCATGCGAATATCACAGATTGCAATATCCACGTCCCCTTTTGACAGGCGTTCAAATGCAGATTCGGCATCCCCATAATTTTCTACACTGTAGCCTTCCTTTTCCAGGTTTGAACTCAGCACCTGACGGATAGCCAGCTCATCATCGACAACAATGATTTGCGGTGATACCACTATTTCACAACCTCATTATTCATATCCTGCTTCAGCGGCAAATAAACATGCACTGTCGTTCCTTTTCCAGAAGTTGAACAAATATCCAGTCGTCCGTGATGAAACTCAACAATTGAATTACATAATGACAACCCCAGTCCGGTTCCCTTACCCCGGCCTTTAGTCGTAAAAAATTCCTGTTTGGCCTTTTCCAGTATAGATGCATCCATTCCCTGACCATTATCTTCAATCGACAAATAGACATACTCGCCATCAAGCCCGGTGCGTATCGTTATCTGTGGCTGTTGTGCATCATTAACAGCATTAAGCGCATCCAGCGCATTGACAAGCAGGTTCATCACAATCTGTGTCAACTGGTCACTAATACCATTGATTGCAGGTAAATTTTTATCCAGAAAAAAATCCACCTGGATTTTTTTCCAGCGTTTATCATAACGCATCAAATTGCAGGTGCTGCGAATCAGCGCGTTCAAATCAAACAATTCAAACTCTTCCGACTGTGGCCGCACCAGACCTGAAATTTCACGGGTAATATTCCCCAGTCGATGGGCATTATCCAGCACCATGTGGAGCTTACAGAGATCGGCTTCATCCATATGCAGAGCCCTGCCTGAGAGTTTTTCATCAATAATTTCTTTCACCAGTGCCGAAATGGCGGCAATCGGATTGCCTACCTCATGCGCAATCCCCGCAGTCAGGGTTCCCATGGCTGCCATTTTCTCCTGATGAAAACTTTTCTGTCTTTCAAGTTCCAGTGTCTTTTCATGCTTGTCCAGATCATCGGCCATCTGGTTTATTGCATTAGCCAGATCACCCACTTCGTCATTACGCTTGATCGGCACAGGCTTGCCATGCCGCCCCTGAATAATTTCCTGCCCGCGTTGTCGTAACAGAATCAGATCCCGCGCCAGTCGGGAAAAGAAAACACCAATGATGGTGCCCAGCAGAATCAGACTCAGCAGCCCCAGAAAGAGCGATATTATCGCAACATCATCGCTGCGCTCACGGAAATTCATGGTCAGTTTTTCTCGTTGGACGCGGCTTTCCACAAGCTGCTGCTCGATGACTGTTTTTGCATCCCGCAATGCATGGGACAAACGCTTCAGGCTTTCATTATTCGGGTTTACTCTGGCCTCTTCAAGTGCATTGTAAAGCCCACGCGATTCATCGGTATTTTCAAGCGCTGGGAATATATTCTTCTGACTGGCCAGATATAACTGTTGTAAATGTTGCCGCACATGCTCAGCACCCTCCTGAATATTAATACTTTTAAGGTTAATCTGCTGGGTTCTAATCGCGTTGAGTACACGCGTATTTGCATCATGCAGACCTATTTCAAAATCATAAAGGCTCTGCAGATTGTCAAACTGCTCGAGCAGGACTTTTTTCTGGTGGAAAATGAAAATAGCGAGAATAATGGCAAAAGCCGTCAGCATGCCGTAGGCCAGATAGCCTTTGAAACGAAGCGATATAAACCGTTTACCTGTAGCTGGAGGCAGCGTCAGCTTTTCACCATTCACAGCGACTTCATCCCCTCGAAATAAACAGCCCGGAAAAAGTCTAACCATATAACATCTGCAAACGACTGTACAAGCCTGCGGAAGATGAAATCAGGATATCTTGCGTTCAGTCAATTGCCGCAGGAAAAATCAGATTAATGCCGCAACGATTCATGGGGATGCAATAAACCATCATGTATCCGCCATGTTCTTCAATAACAGAACGAATTACTCTGCTACAGTTCTCAAGTGGGTTCAAACCATTCACCTCCCCTGCTTTTGAATCCGAACACTCAGGCTTGTTGCACTGAAGAACATCAACATCCTGACATTCAATCAATACGCCAACGTCATTTTTGTCGATGATACTTTTCACAACGACCCGGCCGCCATTCATGCAAATATCCATGATCGTACCCAGCGCAGAATAGAGACAGAAAACCACAATGGACTGCTCAAGTTTTATTGCCGGGATGCTGCTATCCAGCCGGTTGACAATATCAATACCCTGTTCATATTTTTCCATTCGCACCAGGGCGGTGACAATATCAATAATCTCATTGGCATCGGTAACATCATTTTTCCTGTCCGTCAGAACACTAAAGCGGCGAATATGCTGTAATAGTGATTCCATGCGTTCTGTCTGCTCGTGCAGAATGCGAAAACACTCACTAATTTCCTGACTGCGCAATTTACCCGGTTCTGCCCTGGTAAGCTGTTCCTGCCAGCACTGGAACAGCAGATCGATAGCGCCATCCACCGCTGTCAGCGGGTTACCGACGTCATCGACGAACTTCAGGGCAAGGTTCACTCGCTCCTGAAGCTGTTTCTGTTCCTCACCGATATCCCCTTGCATAAGTTCAGAAGACTTGAATACCACCAGATCTTACCCTCCCCCCCCTCACCACACTGACGAACAAAGCAGCTCGGCCTGTTGCTTAATCACACAGAAAACCCGGCATCAATTTTCTTACCGTTTTTTCATTCAACTACTTTTCCAGCCACCAAATGCAGCTTAATAAATGTAACACTGCAATTCTGGTACCAGACTCAAATCTCGGATTTCTACTTTTTAACCAATAAGATAGAGAAATTTCAATCGAAGTGATTCCCATTGGCGGGAATATATTTCGTGACAATTGTTCAAAACCGGGAAAATTTCATGCCACAAACTATAAGGCTATGGCTGCCGACGTCTTTCTGCTACCGCTTTCTGGCTGGCGCGGAAAACCGTTTCAATGGCAGAGGTATCCATGTCCTGTTTTTGCGCCAGACGCAGCAACAGCTTTTTAATCGCAGGATCGTCCCAGTCAAAGGCGCCTGTCAGCCGGGCCAGAATTCGGCCATCAGGGCCTGTTAACAGGGTCAGGGGATAAGCACGCAGCGCCAGCCGAGTTTCCGCCTGCTCGCGATTGATACGCACAATCGGGAAACGAATCCGGTATTTGCGCAAATACTCGGCCAGTAAGTAACCATCCTCCTCCACAGCCAGACCGGTAATCTGCAAATTCTCATTAGCGGTGCTATCGGCAAGTCGTTGCAGACTCGGCATTTCCTCCCGACACGGCGGGCACCAGATGGCCCAGACATTCAACACATGCAGGCGGCTGTCTGGCAGTTCAAATTTAGCTTCACGGCCATCCTGCATGTAAACACGCAGTTCCGGCAAAAATTGCCCTACTGCTGCTGCCTGCGGCGCTTGCATGCGGTCACAGGCTGACAGGCCCAGGCCCAGCAGAACAGTCCCCAGCCCCCCGCAAAAAACCCTCGGCCAGGCTGTCATAACGACCTCGGCTGATCCGCACCGCGCTGAAACAGGGTCTGCTGCACCGGCCACAGGGATCGCGCAGCAAGAAACAGAAACAGGACAGTTGCACTCAGGCCAATCAGGCCGCCCATTCCCATCAGCAGCATGCCAAAGATTTCTGCGCCATTGCCGGCGATATTATTTGTCAGATGTTCGGCCCCCGGTGTCTTGCGCGGGACATCATGCAGGCCGGACCAGAACAACCCGGCGATCAATAACAACATGCCCGAACCATACATGCCGATCTGCACACGCATGAGACCCGCAGCCGGCATATTCGCACCCAGTCGCGGCAACAGATAATAACTCAGGCCCATGAATGACAGGGTAACAGCGCCCACCGTGCCATGATAATGCGCCGTGACCAGTACGTTATCGGCACGAATCAGCGTACCCGCGAACAAACCAACCACAAACAGGACAAACGAAAAAAACAGCGCCAGCCCGGCCCAGGTATTGTCACCAGCCGAGCGCTGGCGGAACCTGAACAGCAACATACCCCCCAGCAGCAGCGCCACCGGCCAGCTGCCGTAGCGCATCAGCTCGGTGTAGGCATGGCGATACGCCTGGCTACCGGGCAAAAATTGCAACTGAATATACAGCACCGAAATAAGCGGGATCACAGCCAGCACGAACAGGCCGCGTAACAACCCGTCCTGCGGCAAGCGGATCCCCGCCAGGCGGGCCAGTTGCAGCCAGGCCACCAGCATTAGCAACATATAACTAAATTGCAGCACATGACCCGGCCCCCAGAACAGATCATCGAAATAGTGAGCGTTACCCGTATCCAGCGCAGGAGAAAAACCGCTCCAGAGCAACACCAGCAAGGCAGTTAAAACGCCAATACCGGCACAGTGGCTGCCAAAACTGGAAACCGTCCCTTTTCCTCGTCCGACTGTTATCAGAATAAGCACCAGCATGCCTGCGCCAAAGCTGGCCAGTCCCGCCAGAAACAACGGCGTCTTCAGCACCGGAATGTAATTACTCAGCATGGCCTCAGACTGCGTGCCGAATGCCGCCGCCAATATCATGCCCACCCCGGCAAAGGCGAACAGCAACGCCAGCCAGCCGCCCTGAAGCCAGCGGCTGCGGGAAGACAAATTCCACAACACCCCGGCAAAGGACAGGAACCAGATGATCACCGCAAAGTCGACATGCAGCACCAGCGCATGGGTGAAAAATCGGGCCTCGATCCAGCCTGGATTGATGAAGGGCGTACGCAACATCACCAGCAGAAAAGCAAACAGCGTGGAAATCCCCATCGCCAGGAAAGCCAGCAGGAGCCAGCCACCGGCCAGACGGGAGCGAGCACGGCAATGAAAGGAAAATTCTGTCCCACTCATATTTTAAAACTCAAATTGCGCCCTGATGCGGGGTCTGGCTGATGAAAGGCACCCCGAAGAAAGTCAGGAAAGCCAGGATAAAGACGGCCATAACCAGCAATGCCCCCCACACTGGCGCCGGCTTCAACGTTATTCGCAGGTGCAGGGCAAAACCCAGCACAATCCAGTTAACAAACGACCAGGTTTCCAGTGGATCCCATGCCCAGTAGCGACCCCAGGCATCCTGCGCCCAGATCGCCCCGGCGATCAACATCAGGGATTCGAAAATAAATCCCAGCGCCATGAAGCGATAGGCCAGATCATCCAGCCGCCGATCACTCGGCAGGCGGGCGAATTTCTGCTCGCCAATACCGGCAGCACGCAGTAACACCACGCCGGCCATGCCCACCGCCACCAGCACCGCGCCAAGAAAGACCTTGCCAAACATAATATGAATTACCAGCCAGGTGGTATCGTAGGTAGGCGGCAGGTGGCCGGGATTGGGATTGGACAACATCAGCCATCCCATCATAATGAACATCAATGGCAGAACGATAGCCGCCACCGGGCGAATAGCGCGATAACGCCAGTAAGCCAGGGCAAAGACAAACAGCAGACTAAAAACATTACTGGAGAGGATTTCAAACATGGTCAGATAGGGGCCATGATCAAGCCGTATCCAGCGCAGGCCTATCGAAACCCCGTGTATCAGCAGGGCCGAGATGAGCAACCCAAGAATAGTTTTCTCCGGGCGCTTGCCCAGCACCACGGCAAAAATCGCCAGCGATCCGGCTATCACATAGACTACCACCGCTAACCAGAGTAGCTGGATTTCACGTTCCATAAATTAACCTCAGTATTAATCCTCTGCCCGCCAGGGACGAGCGGCGAATTTGCGCCAGAAATGCCAGCCCATGCCCAGCACCGTCAACACACAGGCGCTCAGCAACCAGGGGATGGTCCAGTCGTAAAACACGGCATACCCCATCCATACACGCAAGCCTTCATACTTCAGGCGTCCGTCCTCAAATAACACCGAAGCGCCGGGACGTAGTTCTCGACGCTGGCCATTATACCGGATCACCAGACGGTGTTTTTCCGGCGCCTTAAACTCAGACTTACGGTTTTCATCCAGCACTACTTCATCAATTTCCAGTAGAGCCCAGACTTCATGCTTTGTTCCGGGAATATTCCAGCTCAAAGCCTGCTGATATTCATGCGCGGGGTAACTGGGCAGGTGGATCGTGCCCTGCTGCGGCGCTCTACCGTTAGTGGGATACCAGATAAAAGAGGGGGCAAAGCCCTTGTTGTGCGTGGTGTAAAAACGGTAGCCCGCCAGAATCAGGGGATAGTGATCGCCAATAATGGCTTTATGCGTACCCCCCTTCTCGTCCTGCCAGACGACCTGACTGCGGGTACGATCACGATTCAGCCCCGGCGCATAGTCAATAGTAAAGTTTTTCTGCAAAAAGCGAGCCTGTTCAAGATGCCAGGGATGCAGGGGGCCACTTTCTGATTCCGTCAACTCGCCAGTGAAGCTTTCTCCATCACTGACTTCCAGATGCCCCTTAAGATATGTCAAACGACTGATAGTCAGCAGGACGATCAACGCCAGCAAAGCCAGATGAAACACCAGCAACCCCGGCTGACGTCGAAATGCAGGGTTAGCAAGAATCGCAGCAGTAAGATTGACGGCAAACAGGCTAAATGGCAACGCGAGAATCCAGGCAGGCGACCACTGGGTAAAATAGGCCAGCACCACGCTGGCGCAGAAAAATACGAATATCACCAGCGTCAGTTTCAGCGATGCCAGTCGCAGGAGCCAGGTATGCATATCCGTAACCATCATCCAGCTTGCGTGACTCAGGGCGGGTTACCACAGGATTGTTGCATCCATCGCCGACCGCCACAGTCACTGGAAGTCCAGTTACCGCTGCTTTTCCAGTTGACCGGCCCACCGCCACCGAGCATGGCCTGCATATAATAGGGTGCGCTGCTATAGGGCGCTGTTCCCCCATCCTGGCTGATGTCCACCAGTAGCGCCTTGTTGCGCGAGCCATGAGGCACGGCCATATGACACCAGGAACATTCCATATTTCCGATGCGCCGGGCATGGCCGATGTGCAGGTTGGTGCCGCTAAATGAAACTGAACACATGCCGCCACCGCTCGTCCCCCGGAAACCACTGCTGTTGGGCGATGTATTATTCGGGTTGGCGTAATCGTTATAGTTATGGCACTTGAAGCACAGATCATCCTGCTGGCCAGTGCCGGTTTCATTGTTCCAGTCGCCCTTGAGAACGAAATCCTTGGTCGAGCCATGCGGCCCCCAGGGCGCGCCATCGGGACCACCGGAAGGCTCAGAAGTACCATTGGCGGTGGCCGAGCCATGACAGTCGCTGCAATACATGGTCTGGTTGCCGATATTGGTGCCGCTGCCATCGCTAAACGGCGCCAGGAAAACGGCTGTGCTGGTGCCACGCACTGCCGCCGTGCGCCCGGTTGGCCCCAGCACAGGGTGCCAGCCACGGTGGTTACCACCCGGCTCGCCCAGATCAGAAGCCGGCGCCTGAAACTCCATGGCCTGATTGGTGTATTGCAACAGGCCATTGGTGCCGCTGGGCGTGCCGCCCCCGGCGTCCCCCAGGGTAGGTGGAATATCATAGGCATAATCTGAATGACACTTGAGGCAAACCTGATATTCACGGGTCACATGGGCGCTGCTAACCGCTGTAGATGCTCCCAGTCCGCCATCGCCCTGCCTGATCAGATACTGGGATGGCACGCTACCCCAGGTAGTGGAACCATAGATAGGTTCCACCCCACTCGATCCACGCAGCACACCAGAGGCGATATTGCTGTGCTGAACAGTGACATCATGCTCATGGGTGCCGACCATATTTCCGGCATTGCCATTGAAGAGCTGATTTTTCATCAAACGATGCGGATTATGGCAGTCAGTGCATTCTACATGGCGATTCTGTGCATTGCCCTTGCCCAACAGCCACGTCGATTCACTGAAATCGGCATCGGTAATATCATGCACTTCCATGCCTGCCGGTTGATCGGCACTGGTGATAGGCATACGGCGAATAGAAGTGAAATCCGTCTTTATATCCGGAACCGGGAAACCCGCGCCCCCCTGCCCCAGCAGTACGCTGCCGTCGCTGGAATGGCATTGATAACAGGTTTCCTCAATCGCTGAACTGCCGCCACTTTTAGGCGTTGCCAGACTGTCTGTACCTTCCCGCAGCAGGCGTTGGGCGCCCTGCACCGTATGGGTATCATGACAGTTCAGGCAGGCGACCTCCCAGACCTGGACACCGGTAGGAAAATCCCGTTGAGCCGCCGCCGTGTCCGTGTAAATCTCGTCGGCGACAGTCTGATCCGCATGCGCCGACATGGCCCAGGCCTGTCCCAGCTTGTCATGGCAGGCCAGGCAGATGATGTCATTATTCTGATCAAAGTTGCCCCCCAGCGGATTGCTTACCTGAAAACGGTTCAGGCGCAGAAATTTGATATTCACCGCACCGCTTGCATCGCGAATATGTGGATCGTGGCAGCTCACACACTGCATCTGGCCATTTTCCAACGGCACCAGCGGTGGCCGCACACCGGCGACACGATCGGCAATATGCGACACCAGTGCGGGATCACGCAGCTCGCCATCCGTAGAGGCCAGCGTACTGTCATAGGTAAAGGAAACAGGGTGGTCATTGGTCAGGTTGGTGCCCAGATTACGGGTAAAACCGGTCTGTGCACCACTGCCTTGCGGCACGCCACCTGTTACCGATGTCCCGGAAAGATCGATAGTCACATTCGTCTGCCCATCCAGCACATTCACCGCGCCCAGCGCCAGGGTGCCATCATGACAGGACAGACATAGTTTGGAACTGCCGCCCGGCTGATCCAGCCCTACCGCATCCATCGACGATGAAGCATAGGTCGTATAGGTCTCGACTGAGAGAGTACGGTTCCACAGCGGCGCAGCCGGCGCCTGCGTAGCATCATGCGGAGTATGACAGAACACACAAATCTGGGATTCACTCGTAGCGGTAACCGTTCCCGGTCCGGAGCTGGAAAGATTGTGTACCGTACTGGCGACATCCGACACCGTTGCGGCCTCTAGCGCTGCTGAAAAAACCAGACAAACAAACAACAGATAGCGGTTACAACATTTCATTCACGCTCTCCCAGATACTGGAAAACTTCGACCCGGCCGTTAAACATGTCAGCAACATAAATTCGATTATGCTGATCGACACAAATGCCTGCCGGTAAATAAAACTCACCCACCCCCTGCCCGGTGCCGCCAATCGGCAAAAGAAAATCGCCGTTGGCATTGAAAATCAGGAGATGATCCCGGTATGACTCCACAATATAGATATTACCTTCATCATCCGCTGTCACCCCTTTGGGCCGGTTAAGATTACCCACATACAGGCCGCGTTCGCCAAACAGCTTCAGCAACATTCCACTGGCGTCAAACACCTGAATTCGAGAATTAAGGGTGTCGGAAACATACAGTTTATTGCCGACAAAACTCAAATGAGTGGGCGCATTGAACTCTCCGGGACCCACACCACGCTTACCCAGTGTATCGACCAGATCACCCTGATCATTGAATACCTTGATATCATGGGCGCGGGTGTCAGCTACATAAATCAGCCCCCGCACCGGATCGCGCGCCAGCCCGGTCGGCCGCAGCAAAATATTTTCACCCATTTCACCCAGATACTGACCATCGTTGTCGAAGCGCAGGATTCGCGCCAGCTCCGCATCCGCCACCAGAACTTCACCATTTTGTCCCGCCACAATCCCGATAGGCGCGATAAAACGAACTCCGGGTTGCGCCCACTCCCAGATGCTCAGCTCACCACGCTTCACATCAAAATTAAATACTGCCTGCCGACTGACATCGGTGACCAGTATCCGGCCGGAATAATCAACCATCACCGCCTGTGGGCGCTGCAAAACTTTTAGATTGCGACGCTCTTCTCCTATTCCCGCCAGCCAGCGCAATGCTGAGGTAAACGCGTTGCCGGATGCCTCAGAGGAAGAAAAATTGCTCTCGCCTGTCAACTCACCTACATAGCGATAGCGCGGCACCTCCGGCAAAGTCGGCCAGATGCGCTCAGCCGCGCTTGGTTTGATACTGAAATGAAGACGAGTTGGCGCCGTTGAACAGGCCGTCACCACAGACAGGCATAAGAAACCGAAGCACAGGCCGGGAAAACAGCGGGTTAAATAGTGGCGGATCGATAAAACGAACGTCATCTTTTCTGTACACTTGTAACAGCAGGATAGTTCAGCTTCATAATCTGGATTCTCGCCGCAGCCACGTCAACCAGATATAACCAGTTCTCATGCAGATCCATACCTGCCAGCTGCATGGTCATTACTGACTCTGTTAACACTGAGATTTTATCCTGACGATCTTCGCTAAAAAACAGTACTGAATTGTCAAAAACATCGGCGACAATAATCCGGCCAGACTGATCGACCCGTATGGCAACCGGTTGCCTCAACCGGTTTCTGCCAATGGTCTGCAGATAACGCCCATCCAGATCAGTCACGACAATTTGCCGCTGCAATCGATCCAGTAGATAAATCTTTTCCTTTGCCACCACCATATCCGTAAGACCGGCAATCGGAGCGGCGGTTTCATCGACCGGGTGGAGAGTCTGAATCAGGCGTCCCAGTTTGTTAAAAACCAGAATTTGATTATAAAAATCATCGGCAACCAGAATTGTGCCACGGGAAAAATCCTCCGCAATCGCCACCGGTTGTTTCAGATTAAAGTCCCTGATCTCACGCAGAAGACGACCATCACGATCCAGATAAAGAATCCGGCTTTGCAGCGGATCGGTCACATAAAGATACTCGCCGGCGATGGCAATGATCCGCGTAGCAGCTGTAACCCGCATACGATGGTAAATGGAGAACACTTCGCGGCGCATGTCATAACGCAAGATCGCCTGCCGCCCCGCGTCAACAATATAGACATAGTCCGCCCAGGCAGCCACTGAAACAGGACGCCCCAGTTGCACATATCCACCAGCAGCAGGCCTGCCGGCGCCGGATTCCTGAATCCCGCTGTCAATACTGCGCCAGGGTGACAGCAAAGCATTAGTAGAATCTGAAGTTCTGGAAGAGTGTGAATCCGGCAACTCTGCACAGCCCGCCAGGATTGAAATCAGCATCAGGGCGAACACAGCACGATAACAATCTCGAACTGGTTGGGCGAAGAAAAAATCTGTAAACCGTGTATGGCGCATGTTAATACCCTGTTACCAGATGCCGGGACCGGCAGTGGAATGTCCACCATGAATCCTGCTTTTCAATCCCGGCCGTCCAGAGTGGCAAAGGTCACAATTTTCAACCCCCCATGCAATCTCATCATTATGGCACATACCACAGAATTTTCCGTCGATGATCTCCTGCATCGTAACGTTGTTGCTACCGGCCCGCATTTCAAATCCCAGCTCGGAATGACAGACCTTGCAACGAAACCGAATACGATGAAACCAGTGCGGAAAAACCACGGGCGGCATGCCTTCCCGCTCTGCACGTTTATTCAGAACAACATCTCCATATTCAGCCTGCAATGGGGATATCCAGAACAGGATACTGCCCACAATAACCAAACACCAATACTTTTGCATTGCCTCACCTGCTCTGGCTACTTCCTGCTTTTTGCCTTTATCTGTTCCAGCTTGTTGCGTGGAACACTATGGCAACGATCACATTCCGTTAGCGGAAAAGCCACTGCGCCATGGCAACGACCGCAATATTTGCCCTGAAGAATTTTCATCATCGTAATCGGATTTGCGCCCTCTTTCGAGATGAAATATTTTTCATGACAGTTTTTGCAGTCAAGCCACAGGGTATGAGCTCGGTGAGGAAAACGAACTACGGGCATTTCCCCCGTATTTTCGAGAAAAAGATCATTATTTCTAACTTGCACCTTTGTCTCAGGCCATAGATTAGTGCGCGGGTTAATGGCGCCTTCTTCCAGTGCCTTCACCCAGTTAACCATGTTGCCGCTGGTATCCTGAGGTAATTTTGACAATGCCTCAGCCGGTTGCTGAAGCACGTCAATGGCCGGCCCATCAGGATCATGGATATTATCATTTGACAGTTCCCGCCACTTTGAACCTGCGACAGAAAGAAAGGGCAGCAACAATATCGGTATAAAGAAAATGGCATAAAACCAACGAGAATATCGCATATCTGGCATCGCTCGATTATCCCGGGATAAAGAAACCTGAACTTCTGATAGCGCGCACAATCTGTTTGGTAGACTCTTCGCAGGTCTCTACCGCTTTCTCATAGTCGCCATTTTCTGCATATTCTTCCGCTTTTTTTCTTAACACTGCCGCCTTATTGAGAAACTTCTGCGCCCTCTTTCTGGTTCTTGGGTCCTTCATTTTTTCTTCCAGCAACAATGTCACCAGCATCTGGTGTGTATCGTTACGATCAAGCTCGTAAAGATATTCGTCTTTCTTGGTCTCAAAATGCAGGCTCCGCACCAGAGTATCACCACTGCGAAGTTCGCTGATAGCAGCTTTAATATCAACATAAACATTATCAATCACTTTGCGCGCACTGAACGGCTGCCCGGTTTTCATTAATGCCACCGCACTGGCTATCTCTGCATCCGCCATGCTTTTAACCCTGTCAGTTTTTTCAGTGACGCCCTTTTCCTCCCCAATCCGCTGTATTGCAGAAAGCAGGGCTTTTACACTCTTTAGACGCAACTCGAACAGGCGGCGGTCATTGGTATTTACGATCTTCTGTTTTCCTGCCAGCTTCACGGCCCGAAACATCATCTCGGTTGCATGAAACAAAGATTCGGCAGCCTTGGCGCTTTCCCCATCATCAACATACTCAAGCGCATTCTGATAAAGATTATTGGCGGCACGGTATAAGGCTTTCACGTTTATATCTTCACTCGCCTTGACCTTTTGCGCTGCCGAGGAAACCTCAAGCAGTTTTTTTACATATTTGATTTGCTGCTCCGTCTGCTCCTTCGTTTTATGTACTTGCTGTTCACTGTGTGTAGCATAGACACCACCCACATACAGCATAGATAAGGCAATAATTATAAAGCCAGATAAGTTCATCGTATTCTCTCTATATATTCGTTAATCTGTACGACAATTTTTCATAAATTGTAACGCTCTAAAATTGCCATATCCTGTTAAAATAATTACTCACAGCGTCAATCCACCAAGCCGCAGCGCTCTTACCAGGGTCTTATTGCCCTTTTCCAGGAGAATTATTGCTTCATCCACCGCGCCACTTTGAAACAGTTTATCAGCCTTAATCACCAGTTCCTCATTTTTATTAACCAACATCCTTATCAATGGTAATTTTTTTCTGTTCTCTGGTAGGCTGGCATCCAGAATCATATTAATCAGCAAAGTGTAATTATCATTTCGCTGCAACTCATAGTTATACTCATCTTCAGGCGTTAAAAATTCCAGCGCATAGATTACTGTTTCATCTTTCCTGGCATCGCTTAACGCCTGCTCCAGCATATCTGCAGCCTCAGACAAGGGAACAAGCGCCTGTTTTGGATGGTTTTTCTGGTAGATGGATTCGGATTTTTTAATCAGCATATTGAGCTTATCCGAATCAAGAATTCCTTTAATCTTGTCTGCCGGAAGTTGGTTGAATAGATCGCTGAAATTTTTCACTCTTGAATAAAGCAACTCGTACTGTTCACGCGCAACTTCATTTTCTTTCTTTTTATCCACAACCATCCTAAAAGCGACGGAAATATTCTGAAAACTCTTTTGTATTTCAAGATTACTTTTATCAAACTCTCCTTCGTCCAGCAGTGATTTCGCTGCATCATAATGTTTGCCGGCTGCTCGCAGTATCGCGATAGCTTCCTCATTACCACTGGCCCGCACCTCTTTTGCGCGGTTTGATTTGGTTAGTATGTATCCAAGAAGATTAAGCTTATTAAGCGTCCCTTTTCTTTTCTTCTGTACCTCAACAGAATCCGTGGCCAAAGCTGAAGCTTCAGCCGCGTATAGTCCTGTGAAATACGGGTGTGCATACGACAAAACAGCAAGCAGGCACACCCCCACCAGGAACTTTATCGTTTTAAAAGAAAATTTCGACATATCACACCCGCTTCAAAATTTATGTTTATTTTTTAGCCGATTTTTTATGTTTAACTTTCTTGGCTTTTGGTTTTGAATGACAAACCCGGCATGTTTTTGCGGTGATGGGGAAGGCCACCTTTCCGTGACAAACACCGCACTTCTGCCCAAGCAAAATAGACGCCATGCTAATCTGATTGGCGCCCTTCTGGGGAATAAATATCGCAGGATGGCAGTTAGAGCAATCAAGCCATTCAGTGTGCTGCGCATGAGGATAGACCACATCCGGCATTGACCCTTTTACTTCACGAACAATATTGAGATCCATGATAATTGGTTTGGCATTTGGATCCAGTCTATCATAGCGCGGATTGATTTTTCCTTCTTTCAAAGATTTCACCCAATCCACATAGTTACCCGCCTTGCCTTTCACCATGTTGGAAAACGCTTCTTTGGGGGGTTGCAACAAACTCGCCCCCTCACCTTCCGGATCATGGATCCCATCCCTGACTGGAGGCAGATTTTTTTCTTCTTTTGCCTTCATCAGCCGATTAAATATGTTTGGATCGGCTGCAAATGACGTTTGCGCCAAAGACAACACAAAAGTTGCCGCAAGAATAGCCACTGAAAATTTGTGGCATAAAAACTTTCTAAAAAATGATTTCATCTCTAGCTCCCCCTACTTTGCTTTTTTATTCTTGCTTTTGTCTTTCACAGGCACAATCAACTTGTTCAAGGTGCTACCATGAACATGCGTGCGCAGCCCATCCTTGCCCGAGTGACAGAGATTACAGTTTTCTACCGACCAGGCAATTTCACCATTATGACAGGCGCCGCAATACTGACCATCAATAATCTTCAGCATATCAATACCGCTGCCACCGGCCTTGAATTTAAAGCCCAGATCGGCATGACAGACCTTGCAGCGAAAACGAATACGGTGAAACCAGTGCGGAAAAATAACTGGCGGCATTCCTTCTGCCTCTGCGTTTTCATTCAAAACAAGATCGCCATATTCGGCATGCACAGGACTGATATTTCCAACCCCAAACAAAACCAACAACAGGATTAACAGCAACGAGCCAATTCCTCCCATTCGTATTTTATAAATATAAGCGGTCATACATTTTCCTCCACAAAATCACAGGTAGCGAGATCATTTAAATTGAACTTGACTAGTTGCCAAATAATCGCTTTACTCTGAACATTAAAAGATTATAAGAAGTCTTATTTATTTTTGAAACACGCAAACTCAGGCGCATCTGTAACCGGCCTACAGAGTAATCAAGCCTGTTTTCCCAGATCCTTCTATCCTGTATTTCCCTGTTTATCGCAGCCGGTCGTGTCAGCTCCGTATCAAACTTCAAATCCGAAATAAACTGTAATCTGGGAATATTGAAAACCATCACATGCCTGTAGACAAGATTTGCTGATGATGTTGTTGCAAAACCCGTCGATGCCATATTCGGCAAGTCATTTTTTATTGCATTAATAGTTATATTTCCTGACCAGGCAGATTTGTGCGTCAATGACTGTGTGCTGGTCAACTGCAGGTTTAGTAATTGATAAATCTCACGCCGGGGGCTGGCAAAGGTACGCGAATCACTGCCCATTAAACGAAGATATACGTTCCCGGTACCTTCACTATTTCGCCAGGTAAAGGATAAACTGTTATTGATCCTATTAATATTTTCCGCAACCGTATCATATTCTGAAATAAAACTCTGACTAAAATTGGTGCTATATTCGAGTCCCGGGCGCGTGCTGTAGCGCCGCAATATATTATGTCCAAGCTGTCCTGTCAGATGCTGCCCCTGAAACTCCCCACCACTACGGTTTAAAATATTTGCCGAGGTATTCCAGTTATACTGAAAATCCCACAGGCTGATATAGTCAGGATTATATCTTGCACCCAATGACTGGGTTGAGGTGAATGCAGAAGAGTTACTGTTTTCTGTATTATTACTAGTAAAATTTCCAGTTAGGCGAAAAGCTCGAGTAACATCGTAATTAATACCTCCGTAGGTATTGAGCGTCTTGCTATCTGTAATAACATCACCATTCTGATTGAGTGAAGCATAATACCTTGCCCCGGCATTACCATAAACCGGTTTGTTTTGCGGGCGCCAGAATGAGTTGGTCGTTATCTGCAACTGTCTGTTGTTATTTATAAAATCTGTCGTTTCATCCCCGGTTTCTACAATGCTGGCCATATTTTCCATCGAAAAAGACGAATCCGGGCGATAACTATGCCGCAGAATTCCATTGTTTCGAGTGTAGTTAATATTACTGGAACGACGTTGCGCTTTTTCCCGGCTACCGTCAAAATTAAACTGATTACGGTCGACAATCTTGCCCACGCTCAGAGTATACAGATCACTGGTATCATCAGCCTCCCCTGATATTGTTTGCAGGTTATTGTCGTAAGTTGCCTGCGCATTCATCGAGCCATCAAGACTGCGATACCTTTGTGATATGCCATAGCGAGTATTCGTATAGGGTTGGCTTCCCAGCGCTTCACCTGTTACCCGGCTGTCCTGACTGTCAAAATGTAATTCCAGTGGAAACCGGCTTTGTGGCAGCATTAAAAGCTGTGCATTTCCTGTTACAATTTCACCGCTCGATGCACCATTGATTTCCCGCTCAAGCCGGTTATAGGTTAAACCCAGGCCACCATTTAAACGAGCAAACCAGGGTTGCCATAAAAAAGTATTTGCCTTCAGGTTGACTGTTGCCAGTTTACGAACCTGATCTTCACTCTGATCGTAATTCTCCACGCGATGCTCGTAACTGATGTCCCCCCAATAACGAACCGGTGCCATTGTCAACTCCGCCATTGAATTTTCTGCGCCTAAACAAAGTAGCAAAATTACAGTTGTAATTTTGTATTTTTCTGACAACGACAGGCGTTTCATTACTCATACCTTCGCAACAGACTTCTTCTAAAAACCACCCAACATCGGAAGTCTGCCTTCATAATGTCACTTTTATTTTTTTACGTTTGTCACCAGTTTCTCTACGTCATCCTGATAATATTTCGAGTTAACCCTGACCAGAGTTGATTCCCATAAACGATCAACCAGTTTTTTTCTTGCAAGTTCCGCCTGATCCCTCTGCCACAAACGCCCGGCCCTGTCTTTCACCTTTTCATACGGATTCAATACTGATTTTTTTCTGTCTTCCAGGCGAAATATTGCGATCCCTCTCAACAACTCTACCGGTTTTGATATTTCTCCCAGCTTCATTTTGTCGAGTACATCCTGTATTTTTTTAGCCAACATACCCTTGTGCAGGTATCCCATGTCACCGCCATTTTTAGCACTGGCATCGGCCGAATGTAATTTCGCCAGCTCTGCAAAATCAGCCCCGCCCTGCAAATTCCTGTAGATTTTCCTGCCCTCATCCATGGCTTCATCCCAGGCGGAAACCGGTGAAGACGGCATCACCTGCAACAAAATAACAGAAACTCTCAACTGTTCAGGCGAAGTAAATTTTTCCTTATTTTCATGATAATACTTTCTGCTATCTTCCGCGCTTGCTAGCGGCGCTTTACTTACATCTTCCTCTAACTGCATTACGATATTCTTTTTTTCCAGTTGTTCTTTCAGACGCGGTATAAATCGTGCTTTGTATTCCGGCCATTTTTCACTATTGCCATATTGTTTCTCATATTTTTTTACCGTTGCATCCAGACTCGTCTGCACAATTTTTTTGTCAGGCCTGTAATTACGACGTTGCGCTTCCTGTAATATCAGGATGTTCGTAATCAGCTTTTTGCCCGTATCCTTTTGTACCTCTTCCATTTTCCCTTCAGGAATTTTTCCATGGTAGAATTTTCCTCTTACTGCATTTTGCAGCGCCTGCTTGTAGTCATCTACACTAATCACCTGTTCACCAACATAGGCATAAATACCATCATCAAGCTTTTCCATTTTCAGCGCTGCACTGGCATCAGAAAGACAAAAAACTGAAAACAGCAATGCGCTCTGCAGCACTACTCTGCTACATAATTTGAACTGAAAATATTTTACTGGCAGCCTCACGTTACACCTTGTTTCCTTATAAACCGGTTCAAAATGAATTGGCCCACAGTGAATCCCCTCACCATGGGCCACAAATTACTCCAAATTATTCTCTCTGTTATTGTCTGAGAATCACTTGGTATGGCACGCCAGACAGACTGCACTACCTGTATTGGCAAGACGCAGGAATGTAGGATTGTCGCTGGTATGCGGATTATGACAGCTTGCACATTCAACGAAGGGTTCCGTTGCCCCAAGATCAGCCCGGGTATAAAGCTGCATATCTGTTTTTTCCCGAATGCCTGTTGTGCCAATAGTCGTATCAACCCACCAGACAGCCTTTGCATTAATCGTCGCCTTATAAGGTCCGATAAAATCAGGATCGGCCAGGCTTCCACCAAAGGAGCCATCAGCATCGGCTGATGTGGCGCCACCACCACCATATTGAATGCCAACCGGATGATCGTTACTCAGATCAGTACCGATATTGACAATACTTGCCGTCGCATAGTTAAGCGATCCAACTGGACTGGCGGTAGAAGCCGGTCCTGTCCAGGTGCCCGCAAGCGCCGAACCAGCCGGATCATAACCCCCTGAACCCGGAGCATTGATCATGACATTCATGGCCTGGGTGCCGTCATGACAGGACAGACAGGCAATTGAAACAGACCCCACCGGTGCTACACCGCCATCGAGGCTGGTGGTTCCCAGAGAATCATACGTGGTGTAGGAACTCGAACTGGACAAAACCCGGTTCCAGAGCGGTACGGAAGCAGACGTATCCGCGCCATGCGGCGTATGGCAAAAAACACAGATCGCCTGAGTGCCATCAAATGTATTTGTGCCTGTTCCCGTGCTACCCAGATTATGCTTTGTGACAGAAATGCCAGCGTTCGCAATATTTATAGTCAGGGCTCCCAGTGCTACCACGGCCCCAGCCAGAAAACCCATTCGATTCTGTAATTGTATTTTCATAGCCCCCTCCGGCTTTTTAAATTCAATATGCATATATTTCACAGCGTTATATTAGTATTCTGCAAGATACTTGCCAAAATATAAGTACATGATTATACGTTCATTTATTAGCGCGCATACCATATTTGAGAATATTTCTGGCGACTGACTCTCATAACCGGGAATCCACCACAACTGGAAAAAATCGCCTCAGGGCTTGTACAAATGATGCTTACTACGGGACTTTTTCCAGTGAAAGTATTTGTACCGAAACAGGGAATCCTCACCATGACAATCACTGCAAAGAAAGTACTCGGTATACCGGTGGCGCAGAAAACTGTTCATCGCATCACCTTCCTGGTTCCTGCCTGAGCCCTGTACCGCTTTTGCCGGATCCCACTGATGCGGGTCATGGCAGGTCGGACAGGTTATCAGACCCGCCGGCACCTGTTTACCATTGGCATCAAATACCGGGGCAAGAATATTATCTGCCCGGCCGCCGAACATCCTGCCCCTGTTTGAGGGCACCATCCGTTTTGGATGTGTCTTTTGCGGTGGGATCTTGTTTTCCGCAATATTTCCCTGTTGGTGGCAGCTGCGGCACATGGATTCCATCACATCCTCACCCGGCCCTGGTGTCCGCGCCCACAGTCGTTGAGGAATTATCGGTGTATGCACATTATGACACTGGCTACAAACCCCGGCCTGAGCTGTAGTCTGGCCTTTCCGGTTACGCGCCTCCGGTGCGGTAACCCTCATATCATGATCAGTTTTTAGAATAGCGCCCTTGTCCTGGTGACAGTGTAAGCAGAGTTTAGCGTCACCCGCAGCACTGATCCTCAGGAAACTGTTATTAGCCTGCCCTTCCACATCAACGCGATTACCTGCAAGGCCGGCCGGATTGCCTGGCTGCCACTGATGCGGGTTATGGCAGGTCGCACAATCCAGTTCACCCTGCTCTTCACGGCGAGTTCCATCCCAGAAAAATGTTGGCAAACCAGGCTTCACCTTCGTTGGCAACAGATCCTGGCTTACATGCAATGGATGCATATGCTGACCGGGCAATTTGTCTTTGGCGCTGCCGGCTTTGTTATGACAGGTCTCGCACATTTTCTCCACCCCTTCGAGGGTTCGTCCCGTCTCCTTCGCCCACATATACGCAGCTTCACCATTATGTGGAAGATGACAGGCGCTACAGGCGCCGGTATCCGCTGTCGTCTGCCCGTAAACATTTTTCTCTTCCGGCGAACTGATCGAAAGGTTGTGCTTTGACAATTCCACACTGGCATTTTTTCGATGGCAATTAGTGCATAAGCGATTATTATCGTCATGCGCAATACGCAGGAAGCTGTTACTGCCATCGCCTTCCAGGGTTCGGGGATCAGGTAATTTACCCGGCACCTTCCTGTGCGTCCATTTGTGCGGATCATGACAGGTCAGACAGGTAACATTGCCAGCTTTTCTACTGCGCCGACCATTTTTATCAAACAACGGCAGGGGGATAATAGCCGAGAGCTGTTTTAGTGGAAGATATTTACTCACCCATTTATTTGTTGCAGTAATTCCCACTCGAGAAACAGGAACAGCAACCGGATGTGTATGGATCCCCAGGGTCTTTTTATGTCCAGAACCATCCCGACTATGACAGCCCAGACAATATGATGAAACCCTGTCCAGATCCTGCTGGAAATGCCGCGCCCACAGGCGCGGGCTGTTCGCATTATGGGGAATATGACAGGCGCTGCAGGGACCCGATTCTGCAACTGTTTTGCCACGAATGTTTTTGCTATCCGGCGCCATGATGCCAATATCATGCTTGCTGCCGCGAATGCCTTCCTTGTCAGTATGACAGGAAGTACAAAGGCTTGACTCCTGATTATCACGCACCAGTAATTTTTCAACCTTTGAACCATGCACACGGTGACAGGACTGGCAAATCACTTCTTTCTTCTTGCTGAATTTGGAACCACGCGCACGCAACGCTTCCGGAATATGTGACAACTTCCTGTTAATCGGGTGATTACCAGAAACAGGGCCTTTCTTCCGGTTCTCATGGCAGAGGATGCACATGCTGGAATTGATATTCAGAACCCGAAGAAATATCGGTGCTTCTTTCTGATTCCAGTCCACGCCATGGGCGGAATGGCAGGTGCCGCAATAGATTTTCCCGTCTTCATTCAGGGGGAATACTTCTTTTCCTTCCAGCAGGGGTATTTTAACCTTTGAGCTGGGAATCACGCCGACAGAATGTATATGTTTTCGATTTTTCCACAAAAAACGGGAATCCATAACATAGCCATCGTGACAGGAAAAACACATGCGCTCAGTACTGACAATATCCTGCTTACCGCTTTTCTCCACCGGTTCTGGATCATAGGGAATCAATGGAGTCACATCACTGCGCTTGAATTCGTTCAGCCACATGATGTGACAAGTTGAGCATTCACGCTTTGCCGAAGCCTGGCGAGCAGCCTCAGCTGAAGAATGATATAGCAGACATCCTGACAACAGCAGCAAATATAATATTTGATGCTGCAACCATGATTGCCCTGTTCTTTTCATCATTTTTTCTGCAACTGAAATACAGAAACCCGATTTTTTAAAACTTCAGCGATATACAGTCGACCCTGTCTGTTAATAGTAATCCCGGCCGGAGCAACCAGTCTATATGCGATATTTTCCGGCTGCAGAACATACTTCAGGCGCGTCTTGTCATCATAAACCTGAATAACCTCCATATAGCTATCTGATATATAGAAATTATTATTTTCATCAATCGCCACCCCTTTGGGGCGAACCAGTTGACCGGGGAGTACGCCCCACTTGCCCACCTGAACGGAAAATTTTCCCTTCCTGTTAAAAAGCTGTACTCTCGAATTCAGTATATCAACGACGGCAACACGCGAATCCGGCAACACTAATACTGAACCCGGAAACCTGAACTGGCCCTGGTTAAGACCATCTCCACCCCACTCACGCAATAGTTTTCCAGCTGGATTGAAAACCATCAGGCGATGATTTCGATTACCGCTTACATAGTATTCTCTACCATTCCTGGAAACAGCAATGTCGATCGGACGCACCGCCCTGCCCCGACTCATGACCCTGAATTGCCGCACAAAGCGTCCATCACGCTCAAAAATCTGAATCAGCCTGTTTTCCCTGTCTGCGACATAAATCTTCCCCTTGTAAACAGCAATGCCTACTGGACTGTCCAGCTTCCCCTGCCCATTCCCCTTACCCGAAAAAGCATAGGCTAATTTCCCGGCATGAGAAAAAACAACAATACGGTGATTGGCGCCATCCACCACATAAACGCCTTTTTCATCCACGGCCACATCCGTCGGCATGGACAAATGCATTGCTCCTGCACCGGCAAGATAATGCAGGAAAGACATTTTTTGGTAGGCAATGGGGGCCGGAGTGGCTGCCGCAACGGGCTCCGCCAGCGCCCCTGCGGAATTCAGATAAAATACGATTAAAAAACTGACACAGAATAGAAGCCGGTTATGGATATACACATCAATTCTCCAGCCCAGAACATCGTCTGCGCAATGTCAAACAGCCTAAATCGCATTTCTATTTTTTATTACCCGCCTCTTTTCGAAAAAGGTTAGGCAGATAAAATTTCTTATACTTTTTAACTACGCCAAGAATGTTCAAGTTGGTAACATCAAATATTCTTTGCTCTGAAAAGCCCAACTCCCGAAAAGGCAGGAAACTTTTGTCTTCTGGCGCATGACAACGATCACAGAAACGGCCTTTGCGTCGAACTACTTTATGAATACGCTTCTTTATAGCTTCCTTATCATTGTCTGACAATTGATCCTTGATCTTTAAAAACTCCTGAACTTCAGGTTTATCCTCAATCGCCTCCATCAGGGTTATTTCATTATTGATATCAGCATAGACCACTATCCTGGAAAAATAATCATCCGTAGTCACCAGAAAACCTGTGTCAGGATCAATGCTGGTGCCGAAATGCGGCCCCTTGACATCAATGCCGCTAAAATTCAACCAGGCAAAACTATATTTATTTTCCGGTATCTTTTTTTCATCTGTATGGCAGGTCATGCAACCAATAAACTGGGTGTGCATATTAAGAAGTGTACGGATCATACGTGTTTTTGAATGAGGGTAATCCCCATGGCAGTAAAAACACGCCTGCTTTTTTCCCTGATTGATGACATCGTTTTCCCGCAGGTTGTGAAAATGACGCATTTTTTCAGAAAAACGTTGTTCCTTGAGCTCCTGCAATAGTTCCGACCTTTCTTTTTCTTTGAAGAATCCGAGCCTTTCCCCAAAGGCAACCGAAACCTCAAACAACAGACTCAGAATAACACCTGCTAAAATAAAAGCAGTCAGAAAACCCAAAACAGGATGCTCGCGCCTCAATCCGGAAATACTGAAGGGATCATTATGGAATTCACCGGGTATTCTTGCCTTGTGATCAACCATCACCAGGATTGCAATACCCAGCAACATGAAAAGAACAACGGAAATGACAATAAAGACTGTCAGAATATCTACAGATTCATACATAACTCAAACCTGAATTAGTCAGTAAGTTATTCACTGAGATACAACCAGATCGTAAACAAACCAAATAAAGTCCAAAGAAAAATCATAACCAGGGCGCTATAAGCAATCAGCTTCTGGTGCCATTTCAATGCCTGCATCATGGTGATACGCCTTCGGCAACAAGATTGTCATCATCTTCGTCCTCATCCGTATTCGCATCCAGTTCACGCGCTTCCAGCATATCGATCAGATAGTCTCTCTCTTCCGGCAGTTCCACCAGATTCCGGAGATATTCAAGAAAATGTTCTTCCATCTGGTGTTCACGTGTTATTTTCCCTGTTAGAAAGGTCCACTGCATAGGAAAACGTCCCGGAGCAAGATGCACGTTGTACCAGTGCCAGAAAGCAATCACCAGAAGCGCAAGCAAGGCTTCGTGTGGATGTGACAGGCGCATCATTTCCTGAAAATGTGAAGCAACACCAGCCGGCAGAATAGCCGCCCAGAATTCAGGAAATATGAAAGAAGATCCTGAAACAACCATAACCATATTGCCAAAAGCTGCGGCAAAATAATGGATCTTCTGTTTATACATGAATTTATCCATTTCGGGGCGCGTCTTTCTGGCGCCACTGAAATACAGCATGTCATCTCTGAAATCACGTAAATCTTTCAGGCTTGGCAGTATAGTGCGACGAATATCAAAGCGACCCTTCAATATCTGCGACATCGGACCTAAGGTAATGGTGAAAATATGGTAAACCATACTCAACACCATAATGCTTGCGAGCGTGCGGTGAATAACGCGTGAAACATCAACCCCGCCAATTATGGTATTCAGTGGCACCGCCCAAAAGTGATCAAAAAAGGCTATCGGCAAACCCGTAAATGCAAGCGTTAAAAAAGTCACAAACGTCAGCATATGCTGAATACGAATATGAATTGAATAACGCGGTAGATCGCCAATCGGATTAGAAACAACATTTTTATATAGCAGCACCCGGTCATCCGGCATGGCCGCAATGACAGCCTCGATATCATCACGTTCGAGGTTGTCAACCTTGTTCATCTCCATTGACCTTTCCAGCACACTTCGCGCTTCTGCCGATAATTTCATCGTCTATTACCTGCTAAAATCGTTTTCACTATATTAAATATTACCTGATTAAATACTGAATTAAATATTACCTAGATTTTTCTGTCACGTCCGCGCCTGGAAGGCCGCCACCAGGATGAACCTTTCCTGATCTTCCAGATAACACCATCTCGCCTGCGGCCAATAGTTTCAAACACAGCCATGCCCACGAGCAAAAACAGTACCACATCGCCGACCCAGCCATAGACAACCTCCGCATAATGCCGGAAAGGATTATCATCCTTGTGGCTTGTGGGGTGTGGATCAAGCGCAGCATAGTTTTTATCTGCATAGATATGACAGCGTTGACAGGTCTTCATCTTGCGATCCGCACTCACAGGCGAAACCGGATCACGCGATGGCCGTATATAATGAACAGACATATAATAATTTTCATAATCTGCATGGCAGTCAAGACAATTAGCTGCTTTCTTGTACCCATAATGGGTTATCTTGCCATGAAAACTTTCCTTATAGGATTCCACTGCATAGGGATATTTTCGCCCTAATTCCCGTCCTTCAATTTTTGCCGCTCGCATGTGCCTTTCAACCAGCCGCTTGTCACCATGACAACTCGAACAGAGCGCAACGATTTCTTCTGAAGATCGCTTGACTTCACGAATGCGTCTGCTCGTATGTTGATACCAGTTTCTTACAAATTTCCCGTCTTCATGACAAACCACACAGCGATCAAGAATGTGCCTGGGCAAAGGATCTTCTTTAGGGTTATAGATGGGATTGGTATGACAGGTAACGCAGTATGGCTTGTCTCTATCATAGCCTTGCGCAACTTTTTTACGCCCGTGGGTACTTTTTATGTACTTGCTATAGATGGATTTGTGACTGAAGTTCTTTCCGGTCGCAGGATTTTTTATCGAATGACATTCCGAGTCGCATTTCACCCCTTCCTTTACTTCCCTGTGCGGCAACTGTTTTATATAGTTGTGACAATCTGTGCAGGGAACATTGCGATGGACTGTTTTACTAAAGATGTGAGGGATAATGTAGTACTGACGTAGCGTACCATCTTCGGTAATGCGTCCCATCTTGGGATACTTATGACAAAGCAGACAGCCCTCGTCATCTTCAAAACCTTCAATCGCCCCGCTTGCCTGGCTGTAACCAAACCCAAGCAGGGCCAACAAGAAAACCAGCTTCAGCATATCGTGCATTACTCCCTCTCCCCCGAGAGATGGCATCAGGATAAATTAAAACTTCCGCTGCTGATGTTTTGCAGTGTATGGATAAAAGTTAGCATAAGAAAAAGCTAAATTACTTGCTTCAGATCATGTCAAAAGTAAATATGCTCTAAAAAATAAGCGCCATCATATCCGCATCACAAATCATGGCAATTTTCACATATCGGGCTTGAGCGCAAACGTTTAGGCGCATCGGCGCCCTTTGCCGCTCGCGTGTTTTTAAGTACACCGCGTTCGTGTGGATTATGACAGGTTGCACAATAAATCTGACCATTATCATCCTCCAGAGGCAAGATAAGGCCATTCACTTTTTCCATCTTTAACATATGCCGGCGAATTCCAGGCGAAGGTTTCACCAGATGCATCGGCCCACCTTTATCCAGAAAAGGCATATCACCCCCAGGGTGTGGCGTCCAGCGATGACAGTTAAGACAAAGTGCAGCATAGTCGGTCTTAACCCATAATTCAGTGTCAACAGCCGAACCGTCATCCAGTTCTGTGGGAGTACGCATATGACAAATCAAACATTTTTCAGGCTGAATTTTACCGGACTCGGATACCTGATCATGCGCATTCAGACGTTGATAGGCTTTTCTGTCATGGCACTGATAGCAAAGTTCTGTGCGCGCACGATAGGGTCCGCCACGAATAAATTTCGGATTTATTTTCTTATCGGTAAATTGTTTCTCGGTACATTGCATCAAAACATCATGACAGGAAGCACAGCTCAGTGATTTTCCAGCTTTCTTCTTCTGCAGCAGGGCTTTCCTGAAGGCCGCAGGCATGCGCTTGCTCATGCTCTCAGGAACAAATACAGTCATCGGGTGAACATGAAGATGATCAGCCAGTGCTTCATGACAGTTATTACATGTACCATTGATACCCTTGCCGCGTAAACGAATATTTTTCCTGCTGAATTTACCCTTATGACAGGCAGCACAGGCATTAAGGTTCCAATGAGGATTCGGGATATCCTCCTTTTTAATTTTTCCTTTTTTAACCCATGCTTTTATTTCGCCTGTCTGTGAAAACGGGATCGCTTTCTCTGCAGCCTGTACAACCAGACTCACCCAGCACTGAACGAAAAGGAATAAAACAAGCAATCCCCAGCGCCGCTTCGATAAGGAAAATACAAAATATGTTAGACCCGCTTGCAGCACAGGATACCCATTGGTCAAATAAACAGGATCAACTAACTGCTCGACTTATCTTCTTTCACTGTGTTTTTCTCTAACGTCTTATTCTCAGGCTCGCCGGCTGGCTCAGACCCCGTCATCAATTCGGTCGGTTTAAAAACTTCAACCTTGCGGAAGAACTGATCCACTATATAAACCCTTCCGTCTTCATCCGTATCAACACCGGAAGGCAGCATGTATCTTGCCGGTTTGTCGGAAGAACC